>Ga0233437_1000228_pt1 | contig 137042 bp, 178 predicted proteins | sample SI_122_August201_FD_182714 | JGI IMG/M metagenome (GOLD analysis project Ga0233437, IMG submission 182714) | Seawater microbial communities from Saanich Inlet, British Columbia, Canada - SI_122_August2016_200_MG | ecosystem: Environmental > Aquatic > Marine > Inlet | place: Canada: British... | reverse complement strand
TGGCTTAGTTTTTTATTACTCTTGTTTATTTATTACAAAGATAGGGAGTTAGATAAGTATTTTTTACTTGGTTTACCTGTTTACACTTTAACAATCTTGTCTCATCAGGTTATTGCAATGCTTGGAACTGTGATGCTGTTATGGTTTTTTGTGATTAGAAGAGAAAAAGTTTACATTGCTTTAATTTTTGTTTTATCTTTAGTAATAGGTTCATTCTGGTTGTATCCCTATGTGATGAATTTCTTTGGTTCACATGGTGTTACAATAGTTTTAACTGAAACATTATTGTTATTCAACTCTGAGTATCTGTTGCAAACTTTGATTACAACCATAACTTCATTAGCTGTGCTAACTTGTTTTATCTTTTATGTGAAAGGTAAGAATGTTAAAAAAGAATTTTTATTTTTCTTACCTGTTTTAGGTTTAGCTTTTTTAGTGTTAACAAGGTTGATAATTTTTGTTCCTGGTTTGAAGTATGTTTACCCAGACACTTATAATTACTTTTTTATATTTTTTACATTATTTTTCTTCTTGAAGACAAGGTTTACAAAACTTAAGAGAGTTATTCCAGTATTACTGATCCTAATAGCAGTGGCTAGTGTTGTTGTCAGTGCTTTACACACTCCTTTCTTTATTGAAAATAGTACCTTTGATGAAACTATGATAGAAACAATGGAACATGTTGAAGGAACTTTTCTTATCTTAGGTATGGAACAAGGGTCTTATGAAATGGCTTATTATTCTTATGCTGCACTTTACCTAAACCTTTCAACCTCATCTGGGTGGTATTCGATTCCTTCTTTAGAATATCTTGATCTTTTAGAAGTGCAAACTATGGAAACTTTAGAAGCACAAGATTGTGAAGGTTTTACTGAAGTTATAACTGAACTAGAAACTACTGATATTATTACATTTGATGAACATTGTGAAACTTTGAAGATGTGTGGATTTGAAGAAAAGTTTAAAAGTGAGGAGGTTTGTCTCTATCAAAATGTCAATTAAAGATAAAGTGTTTGATTTGCCAATATTGTTTGATGTTGTTAGATGGTGTGTTCTTGGTTCGTACAAACCAATGTTTAGTAATCTGACAAAGTTTGTTGATCATAAAGATGATGAGACTGTTTTAGAGATTGGGTGTGGGACTGGAATATTTTCAAAATTGTTTAAGAAAAATTATACTGGAGTTGATTTTTTTGATGAATTCATTGTGAAAGCTAAGAGAGAGTTTCCTGATAAAAAATTTGCAGTGATGGATGCAATGAATATGGATTTTAAGGATAAGAGTTATGATAAAGTGCTTTTACTAAACTTTCTACACCATATGGATGATGATGAGTTTGAGAAGGTGATGCATGAGTGTAAGAGGATTGCAAAAAAAGGTGTTTTTATTATGGAGCCTGTGCCACAGAAGTATAATCTGGTTGGTAGGGTGTTGTATAGTTTGGATAGAGGTAAGCATATTAGGGATTTTTTTCTGTTAAAGGATATGTTGAATAATTATTCTAAGGTGAAAAGGTATCACATGTTTAGAAGTCTTTTCTATAAGTTAGTTCTTATTGAATGTGTTTGATCTTGGTTTTGTTCAATTCTTCAGAATCTAAATTTAATCTTAAACCTTTATTACTCTTCTAGGTCTTCTAAATTTAATAACTCTCTCATCACCAACTTTTGTGATAAAAAGACTTTCAGGTTCATCTGTAAGTTTAGCATGTAAACCTTCTATTGTTGGATTAGAATCTAGTAATTCTCCATTTTTATAAGCAACAAAATGATCTTTTAATTGATCTAACCTTCCAGCTTGTAAATCTGCACCATAAGCTTCAGCATTTTGTTTAGGCCTTCCAGTGTATAATGACATATCATCAAAAAAGTTTATTTTATTTATATATATTTGGATTCTTCAGAATCCCTCACTCACCTAACCAACCACCGACCCAACATTGTTGTACACAATTTTTAAAGACTAAATGAATAATTCTCTTGATCAGCATTAGAAGTCTTTTCTATAAGTTAGTTCTTATTGAATGTGTCTGAGCTCCAAAAAGCTTATAATAGATATTTTATTTTGAAGTTGGATGGTAGAGTTGTCTTTTGTAATGCCCATGTATAATGAGCAAGATATTGTTGAGTCAGTTGTGACTAAAATGCAAAAGGCTTTTGATAAGGAAGGGTTGGATTATGAGTTGGTTATTGTTAATAATGGTTCTAAAGATAAGACTGGGGAGATTTTGGACAGGTTGAAATCTAACAAAATTAAAGTTGTAACTCTTAGAGTAAATCAAGGTTATGGCTGGGGTATAATTAATGGATTGAAAGCTTGTAGAGGCGATATCTTAGGGTATGCTGATGGAGATGGGCAAGTTTCTCCTGAAGATATGTTGAAAGTGTATAAAAAGATGAAAGAGTCAGGAAATGATTTTGCTAAGGCTATTAGGTATGCTAGAGGTGATGGGTTAAAGCGAATCTTTGCTTCATTTTTTTATAATGGGTTGTTTCATTTGTTCTTTTTAACAAAATATAGAGATATTAATGCTAAGCCTAAGTTTTTTTCTAGGGACTTTTATGATAGTTTACACCTGAGATCTAGGGATTGGTTTATTGATGCTGAAATAATGTTAGGATTGGTTCATAAACCTTTTAAAGTAGATGAGGTGTTGGTTAAATTCGATGAAAGAAAGGCTGGAAGGTCTAATGTTCGTCTTAATACTGTTAAAGAATTTTTAACAAACATGATTCAATGGAGGATTGCAAAATGGAAAAACCTAAGGTTGTAATATTATGTGGTGGAATGGGTACTCGTATGAATAAAGAGACCGAGTTTATGCCTAAACCCTTAGTTAATGTTGGTTCTCATCCTATTCTTTGGCATATAATGAAAACATATTCTCATTATGGGTTTAATGATTTTGTTCTTTGTTTAGGTTACAAAGGTGATATGATTAAGAATTATTTTAGGAATTTTCATAGTCATGTGAAAGATTATACTTTTAACTTGAGAACAAGAGATAAAATATTTCATGGTGATACTGAAATTCCTGATTGGAACATAACTTTTGCTAATACTGGTTTGCATAGTAATACTGGTTGTAGAATTAAAAAGATTGAAAAGCATATTACTGGTGATAATTTTATGGTGACTTATGGTGATGGTGTTGCTGACATTAATATTCCTGAATTGTTAAATTATCATAGAACTCATGGGAAAGTTGGTACTGTGACTACTGTTAGACCTTCAACTAGGTTTGGTAACCTTACAATTAATGAGCATGGACAGATTTTAGATTTTACTAAGAAAACTAAGATTCATGAAGGGTGGATTGATGGTGGTTTTTTTGTTTTTAATAAAAAGATATTTGATTATTTGACTGAAGATCCGGATTGTATGTTGGAAAGGGAGCCGTTGAAACAGTTGGCTTCTGAGCAACAGTTTATGTCATACAAACATAAAGGATTTTGGCAGTGTATGGATACTACAAGAGATCATCAGCATTTGAATAATATTTGGAAATCAAATCAAGTGCCTTGGAGGGTTTGGAGATGAATGAGTTTTGGAAGAACAGAAATGTTTTTGTGACTGGTGGAACTGGGTTGTTAGGTTCCAACTTAGTTAAAGCTCTTGTTGAGAAAGGTGCTAATGTTACTGTGCTTGTTAGAGATGGTGTTCATAACTCTTATTTTTTTATGTTAGGTTTGGATAAGAGAGTTAACATTGTAAGAGGTGCTTTGCAAGATTATTTATTATTAGAGAGAACTATTAATGAGTATGAAATTGATACTGTGTTTCACTTGGCTGCACAAGCTATTGTTGGAACTGCTAATCGGTCACCATTGTCAACTTTTGATTCTAATATCCGTGGTACTTGGCATGTTCTTGAAGCTGCAAGAGTTAGCAAACTCGTGAAAAGTGTTGTTGTTGCTTCAAGTGATAAAGCTTATGGGTCACAAAAGGTTTTGCCTTATACTGAGGAAACTCCTTTGCAAGGTGAACATCCTTATGATGTTTCAAAGTCTTGTACTGATTTGATTTCATTATCTTTTTACAAAACTTATGGGTTGCCTGTTTGTGTTACAAGGTGTGGTAACTTGTATGGTCCTGGTGATTTGAATTGGAACAGAATTATACCTGGAACTATTAGAAGTTTGTACATGAATGAGTCTCCAATCATTAGAAGTGATGGAACTTTTATTAGAGATTATTTATATCTTGCTGACGCTGTTGATGCTTATCTTACTATTGCTGAAAACATTGAAAAGTGTAAGGGTGAGGCATTTAACATTAGTACTATGAATAAGATTAATGTTTTAGACTTAGTTAGGTTAACTTCAAGTTTGTATCCAAGTGTAATTCAACCAACTGTTTTGAATGAAGTACAGGGTGAAATTAAAGATCAGTATTTATCAAGTGAAAAAATTAAAAATGTTCTTGGATGGGTTCCTAAACATTCAATTGAAGAAGGGTTAAGGGGAACAATTGCTTGGTATAGAGAGTTCCTTGCTAAATATGGTTAAGAAAGTTTTTGTTACTGGAGGAAGGGGCTTTATTGGTTCCTTTGTAATTGAGAGATTAGTTAATGAAGGTTATGATGTTTATTCTTTTTCTTTTGAAGATTTGGATTTGACTGATAAAGATAAAGTTTTTGAAAAGGTTAGGGCGATTAAACCTGATTGTGTTATTCATTTGGCAGGGTTGACTAATTTTTCTTTGCCTTATGAAAAGTTGTACTCTGTTAATTTTGGTTGTACTAAGAATGTGTTAGATGCTTGTGATGGAAAATTTATTTTTTTTAGTAGTGCTTTGGTTTATGCTGGCAATGATGCTCCTTTTGAAGAGAGCATGGTTGGTTCTGAACCCAATGATTATGCAAAAACTAAACAGTTAGCTGAAAAGATCTGTTTGGAAAAGGGTGGTGTTGTTTTTAGGTTGCCGATTGTTTATGGTCCTGGGCATTCAGGTACTAGATTCCTTTCTGATTTGAAAAATGCAATTGAAAATGATCAACCTTTTGTGATGCAAAGTTCTGGTGGTGTAACTCGAGACTTTTTGCATATGGATGATTTGTTAGGTGCTGTTTGTTTGGCTATTGAAAGTGATGTTAAAGGTGAAGTTATAAATCTAGGGACTGGTGAAGAAGTTTCTTTGAATGAAGCTGTGGAAATAGCAAAGAAAAAGTTTCCTGGTTTGAAAGTTGAAAAGGTTTTGTCGCATGAGGAAGCTGTTCAAAGGTATGTTATGAATGTTTCAAAAGCTAAGGAGTTGTTGGATTGGTCTCCTAAAGTGTTTTTTGAAGAAGGGTTTAGTTCTTTAATAGATGTAAATAAATCCAAGAATGATGAACAGTAGTTGAATTAAGAATAAAGTTAGGATTACATCTTGTTCATAAACTTTTTTGCCCATTTTAGTTTTTAGATATAATATCAAATGTTCTAAGCCATAGATTTTTTTGTATTTTAAGCTTAATGAACCATCTTTGTTTAGTTTTGCAAAACTTTCTTTTTTGAACCTGCCTCTTGCTTTTAGAAAGAATTCAATTATGTATGGAGTGAATATAATTAGTGATACTTTTTCCATGTTACCTAAGATTGCAATGCAGCCTATCAGAGCTCCTACTGGGTATGTTAAAGAGTCGCCACCAAATATCTTGGCTGGTATTTTGTTGTACATGTAAAATCCTGCTAGTGCTGCTGCCATACAGAGTGCGATCATTGTAACCCAGCTGTAATCGTTAAGCCATGCAATGTAACCTAGTGCTGTTAAGATTATCATCCCCATGCCTGCTTCTAATCCATTGTAACCTGCTATCATGTTAAAGCCATTTGATGCGCCAGAGATTGCAATTGGAATTATTAGTAATGGGAACAAAAGACCTAAGTCAAAATTTCCTATAATTGGTAAACCTACAATTGATTCACCTGCATTGATTACTGCTACTGGGATTGCTGCAATTACCATTAAGATTGGTTTTTGCCATTGTTTTAATCCTATTTTCCAGCCAAACAGATCATCAACTGTTCCAATGAAAGTTGCGATTAAAATTGTTACTAAACATGCCATGATGTTTAGGTTTTTGTTTAGTAGTTCTGTTACTGAACCTTCAATAATGAATGTGTTTATTGCAATATATGCAAGAACACCTAATACAAATCCAACAAGGACTGTTATACCTCCAAGTTCTGCGATTTTCTTGTTGTCATTTTTATGAACATCCCTATTTATCAACTTGAATCTATGACATGCTCTTATCCAAAAAGGTACTATTAGGAAGGTTACTGCAAAACTAATTATGAAGCAGAGGTATAATGTGTATTCCATTAGGTTTATTTTTAAGTTTTGGTTTAAAAGATTTGTGGAGAAGTAGATGGTAAATATTTATAAGTTTGGGGTGTTTTGTAGTTGATATGGAAGTTTGTGAGCTATGTGGAAAAACTGCAAATACTGTGCATGCAATTGTTGAGGGTGGTGTTCGTAGTGTGTGTAGGGAGTGTGTTCGGTATGGTAATGCTATTGAAATGAAGAAGCCTTCTCAGGATGCTGTTGATAAAGCTTTGAAGTTTAGGGGTTCTTCTTGGAAAAATCCTGTTCATAAGCCTGTTAGGTCTGTTGAGGGTGAAACTCTTGTTGGTAATTTTGGTGCTGTTGTTAAAAATGCTAGGCTTAAGATGGGAATGAAGCAGGAAGATGCTGCAAAGGCAATTGCTGAAAAATCTTCTGTTCTGCAAAAGGTTGAGAGTGGTAGTTTAGAGCCTTCTTTGAAATTAGCTAAAAAATTAGAGCAATTCTTTGGTGTTAAATTGATCAAAGAGCAAGAGAAAGTTAGTGAAGATACTGTTAAAGAGTTTAATACTAAAAGTAGTGCTGTTACTATTGGTGACTTGGTTAAATTTAAGAAGGGATAGTGTATTCTTGAATTACATAAAGTTAATAAATGATGTTTATGTTGTTTTGTTTTTATGGAAAGATTAGCTAGAGGAATGCAATGTTTAAGGCTGAGTGAAGCTTTGGAAGCTGGTGATGTTAGTTCTCCAGATGAGCAAAGAAGGTTGAAAAGTGTTGGACAGTATTTGGATTCTGTTTGTAAAGCTGGCAGATATTTTAGAACTGGTGATCTTGAGGGTTGTACTACTGAAGATTATGAAAGTTTTTTAGATAATCACGCAGAATTATTGGATAGTATACTTGTAGCTGAAAGTGGAGAGATCTTATCTTATCTAAGTGGGCATGTTGCTAGGATTGAACATATTTTAAAAACAGGTAGTGTTGATGATACTTGTAAGCCTCTTAGAAATTTTTGTAGTACCTTAGGTCAGGCTTATGTTAATGGAAGTTATTATGATACTCAGTCTGGTGATGATGATAATGGGCTTTATAGGGAGTCTGGTTCTGAACCAAATTTGACTCCAATAGTTTTATAAATTTCTCTACTTTGTAATTTAGTATGAATAAAAAAGAGTTGGAGTTGTTATTGTCACAATTGATGGAGTTTCAGGATCCTGATGTGAAATTAGAACAGTATTCTACTTCTTCTGATATTGCTGCTGACTGTTTGTGGAATGCTTATTTGAATAAACATATCACTGGCAAAACAATTGCTGATTTAGGTGCTGGTCCTGGAATATTTGGTATTGGTGCTCTGATTCTTGGTGCAAGAAAAGTTTATTTTGTTGAGTTTGATAAAGAGGCGATAAAGGTAGCTAAAGATAATCTTAAAAAAATGGAAAAGTTAGTTGGTAAGAAATTTAAAGCTGAATTTTTTAATATGGATGTTAAGGATTTTGATAAAAAAGTTGCTGTTGTTATACAAAATCCTCCATTTGGGGTTAAAGAAACACATGCTGATAAATTGTTTTTAATTAAAGCTATGGAGATATCTAAAATTATTTATTCTTTTCATAAATTTAATACTAGAGATTTTGTTGAAAAGTTTGCTAAAGAGAATGGGTTTAAGGTTTTCATTACTTTTAGATATAAATTACCTTTAAGACAGAAGTTTTGGTTTCATACATCAAGGATTAAAAGAATTGATGTTGGGTGTTGGGGTTTGAGAAGTACATAATTTATATAATTTATTGGGGTTTGGTTTAAGTTGTTGTGTGTCATATTTAGTATTGGAGGTGGTTATTATGAATTTAGCATGTTTAGCTTTGAGTTTAGTTTTGCAACCTTGTGTTGTGAATTGTTTAGAAACTGATTTGTCTAAGGCTGTAGTTTGTCCTGAGGTGAGTGTTTTGGATTATGAATTTGATAGGAGTAGATTGGATACAGGTTTTGAGTATGAGAGAACAGTTATGCCTTATGAAGAAACTCTGTTTCCTGGATTGAATGATTATGAGAGACCTGTATTGCCTTTGTTTGAATTTAGTGTTAGGTTTTAGGGATTGATCTTAGATAAACTTAAATATTCTTTTTTTATTCTTTATTTTATGAAAGGGTCTAGAATTTTAATTGTTGATATGGACACTATTGCTCGTAAGAATTTGGAAAATAGACTTGCTGATGAACAGTGTGAAATTAATAGAGCAACTAATGTTCGGCAAGCTCTTGATATGTTTAAGGGGGGTTATGATGCTGTTCTTATTAATGCTTTTTTGAATGATGGTTGTTGGCGTGATGAATCTGAAAATGTTGTTGGTCCTTATGAAACTCCCCAAGTTGTTTTTGATCATGTTCCTTCTGGTACAGTAATTGTTTTTTATGGGGGTCCTGTGATGAGTTCTCCTAATGGAAGGAAAGCATTAACGGCACTTCAGGAACAGGATCATACTTATTTTGATATTGGTGGGCCTGGTGAGGCCAGGATATTTGATTATTTGCAGGAAAGGTTAACTCTGGCTAGAACAGCCTAATAGAAACCTTTAAAAATAGAGATTGTAAACTTATAGTTTAAGATGGAAATTAAAGTAGTTGAATCTGAGAAGAATAGAATAAAGTTGGAGTTTGTTGCAAAATCACATACTTTGGTTAATGCTATTGTTAAAGAATTATGGAATGATAAGGAAACTGTTATTGCTGGTTATAATCTTAAACATCCTCAAGTTGATAATCCTGTTTTAATCTTAGAAACAAAAACTAAAGTTCCTAAAAAAGTACTTTTAGATGCTATTTCTCGACTGGAAAAAGGTACAAAAGAGTTTGCTTCTGCTTTCAAAAAATTGAAATAAATTTACGAAAGCTATTTAAATTTGTCAAGGCTGTAATTCTGTATGGATTGGAAAAAAGACCTTAAAAAATTCTATCATTTTTTAGTGCATGATAATTCTATTTGGTCTTGGATTGTTAATATTATTCTTGCTTTTGTGATTGTTAAGTTTATTATCTTTCCTGGATTAGGTTGGGCTTTGGATACTGATTATCCTTTGGTGGCTGTTGTTAGTGGTAGTATGGAGCATGAGGGTCTTGATTTAGATGAATGGTGGGATGAGAATGGGGCTTGGTATGAAGAAAATGGGGTGGAGAAAGCTGAATTTGAAGCTTTTAGGATGAAAAATGGGTTTAACAAAGGTGATGTGATTATTTTGAAAAATAAAGATGTTGAAGTTGGTGATATAGTGGTTTATCAAGGTGGTTATGTTTATCCTATCATACATAGAGTAACATTTATAAATGAAGATGAAAATACTGTTGTGGTGAAAGGAGACAATAATGATGCTCCTGATCCCTTTGATGTTAATATTAATGAAATTGAAGGAATGGCATTGTACAAGATTCCCTGGATTGGATGGGTGAAACTTGTCTTTGCAAACTTAATCGGAGGTTAATGAAAAATGTTATTTTGTCCAAAATGTGGAAGTATTATGAGTCCCAAAGAAGAGGGGAAGAAGACTTATTTAATTTGTACTTGTGGTCATAACTCTATTGAAAAAGATGATATTCTTATGAGAGAAGATGTTAAGGCTGTTAAGAAGGTAGAAATATTAGATAAAGCAACTAAAGAGGTTATGCCTAAAACAAAAGAAAAGTGCCCTGAGTGTGGTTTCCATACTGCTTATTTCTGGACACAGCAAACTAGGTCTTCTGATGAGGCTGAAACTCGATTTTTTGAGTGTGCAAAATGTAGTCATAGGTGGAGAAGCTATGATTAAATTTTCAAAAATAAAGAAGGTGAGAGAGAGTATAAAGTTAGGTTTAGGTGTACTTGTAGCTTTGCTTGGTGTGTATGCACTTGTTTATCACTTGAGTACATGGATATTAGAGGTGTTTTTAATTTTCTTGTCTGTTGTAGTGTTTAGAGAGGCAATTGTTCTTGGCTTTAAAGAGAATAAGGTGAGATTTTTAGTTTCACTTTGTTTGTTTTTCTTTGGTGCTTTTCCAATAGGCTTAGAGTTCGGTGTGTTTGATTTTTTGCCTCTTGTAATGGACATGGCTGTTGACTCTTATGTGTTAAGTTCGTTGGTAATTGTGTTTGGATTGTTTGTTATTGTGAACAATGCACTTGATTTGCTTGGATGGGATATTTAGTAAAACGAGTGATGAAGAATAATAATCTATAAAAAGCAGGTTTGTCTTTTTGCTGGTTATGAAATTAACTTTAGCCGAACCAAGGTTGCTTAAAGAGAGTATGAATATCATTTCTGAGCTTGTTAATGAGGTTACATTGAAGGTAGATCAGGATAAGATTGAAATTATTGCTATTGATCCTGCTAATGTTGCTATGATTGATTTTAAGCTATTAAGTTCTGCATTTGTTGAATACTCAGTTCCAAAGCCTCAAGAGTTGGCTATTAATTTAGAACATTTGAAAGTTGTTTTGAAAAGAGCTAAACCTGTTGATACTTTGACTTTAGAGTTGGATGAAGAAAAAAATAGGTTGCAAGTTAATTTTTCTGGAATGAGTGCTAAGAAGTTTAATATTCCTTTGATTAATATTGATGAAAATGAACATAAGTTGCCTGATTTAAGTTTTGCAACAAAAGTGAGTTTATCTTCTTCTATTTTTGATGAAGCTATTGAAGATATGGGTGTTGTTGCAGAAAGTGTTGCTTTGGTTAGTTCTAAAGAAAACTTTATTGTGAAATGTGAAAGTAATCTTAGAGATGCAAAAGTTACAATGCCAAGTTCTGAGGATGTGAATATTATTAATGATTCTGCTGAAGAAGTGTTTTCTAAGTATTCAATTGAGTATTTGAAGAAAATTTCTAAAGCTTCTAAGTTGTCTGATCAAGTTAGTTTAGAGTTTGGTCCTGATTATCCTTTGAGAGCTGAGTATAAGTTGTTGGATAAGTTAAGGTTGAGTTTTATTCTTGCTCCTAGAGTTAGTTCTGATTAAGTATACATATTTTTATATATAGTTTTTATATTTTTTATAATATGGGAAGTCATCATAATGCTTATCTTGTACTTTTAGAAGGAGGGTTTACTACTGCTGTTGAGGCTTTTAGTGAATTAGAAAGAAGAGGGTTTACATTTACTGAATATGAATCAAATCCTGCTATTCTTAGAGAACAAAATGATGGGCCTACTTTAGATAATAAGTTGAGTAGGGTTGTTGTTGCTACTGCTAAAGATGGGCGTGGTTTTAATTCTAAAGATTTTGAAGATTATTTTAGAGTTGGTGCAAGTGATATTGATGGTTTACAAGGGATTACAATTATTCCTATGAATAAAAAATATTCTACTGGTTCTGATTAAAATTGATTGCAATTGTTACATTGATTAAAGTTAGAACTCTATTCAAGATATTAGGGATTCTGTGTACAAGTACTATGTCTTCTTTTTCTGAACTCTGAAACTTGTTTATCTCTTGGAAGATTTCTAGCCTTTCTTTTATTATGTCTGTAGATTTTTCAATCTTGTATTTGTAAAAGAATTTTTGGAAATGTTCTTGTAATTTTATTGTTCTTTTTAGAATCTTTTGAATATCTTTGTTTTCATTAGGGTTATGTCTTTTTGTGATTAACCTGTAAGTTCTTGAAATCTCTTCAATGCTTAATAATAATTCATTGTAATAGTTTGTTTTGTCTTCAACCCCAAAGATGTTTAGGTATCTTCTACAGTAATTTGTAAATCTTCTTATGTTAACATGTTTTTTGTAAAGGTCTTCTGTTTCTTTGCCTTTAACATAGTCCAGTGTTTCTGTGCTTAAACAATTAAGCATTAAGAAAGTTCTTCTTAGGATTTTATTAAATTCATTTATTGAATTGTCTGTGATATCTTTAATATGGCAAAAACCTTCTTTTTGTTCTGTTATTTCAAAACCAATCAATTGGTCACAAGTGTCTTGAATTAGGTCTATTGTTTTTACTTGTTTGTTTGTTTTTATGTTTAAAGTTTTTTTATCTAATTTTATGTTTAAAAAATTGTAACCAGTTTGGTAACATGTTACTATGTTTCTTACTAGTGTTGAAGTGTCTGTGTTTGTTAAGTTTAGATTAATTTCTTTTAATGCTGGTTTTGAGTCTGTTGAGACTAGAATTGTGTTTTGGTTTTCTAGAAGTTCTAATTCTTGGCCCTTTTTCACTTGATACTTTTTAATCCATTTTAATGGAAGTGATATTACATGGGTTTTTCCTCCCATTAGTATTGTTCTTCTTCTCATTTTAATTGGTCTTTAATCAATGGCCAAGTGTGTACTAAGCTTGGTGATGCTTCACCTCTTTCTATAATTTCTTCAATTTCTTCTGGTGTTCTAAAGTATGATCCTTCTGGTATTGTTTCTTTTGGATTTGGTTTTGGATCTAATTCTGTTCTTAACTTGTAAACTCTGTTGAATTCTTTACCTGTTTGTTCTGTTGCTGGTATGTCTAACAAATGTACATAACTTCTACTATCAATTCCTACTTCTTCTATTGTTTCTCTTCTTGCACATTGTAAGTATCCTTCTTGATCTATATTGTAGTCATCTTCATTTACATGGCCACCAACTGGTTCAAACTTCCCTCCAAATTTTTTATCTAAGGGTCTTTGTTGTATCCAAATTTTGCCATCTTGAATTATATAAACTTGAATTGATCTGTGATAAAATTCTTTCTCATGAGTTCTAGCTTTTGTTAAGAATGTTTGTGGATTATTATTTTCACTTACTACAACAAGCATTTCTTCTAGGTCTGGCATAAATTATATAATTATTATCAAGTATAAAAGTGTTTTTTATTGAATTATATATTTTTGTTGCTAAGTGGGGGTGAAAGAAAGACTTATTAAGTTTGTAGATTTAGTATTATTTTATGGAAGAGAGGGTAAAAAGAGATGTTCTTCGAGTGTTGTCTGAGTTACATGATGGTGTTTCTAAAGGGGATATTGATATTTTAAAAAAGTCTAGTGATACAACTTTGCATAATGCTGGGATTTATCAAGATGAGGATTCTACTTCTGTTGCAGTTATCGCTTATTCTTTGTATAAGATTTTTTCTAGGGAAAGGTTGCAAAAAACTAAACAGTTTGTTAATTTTAAAAAAGATATCTTGAATGAGATTTCTGGTGCACAAAGTTTTCTTACAAAAAATAATGGTAAGGAATATAAAAAGCGTATTAAGAAGATTTTTGATTTGATTGGGAAGTTGGAAAAAAGTTTTGGGATGTATATTACTGAAGTATTGAAACAAGCTAAGATTAAGAAAGGTGGTAGGGTTTATGAGCATGGGATTTCTATTGGTAGAGCTTCACAGTTGATGGGGATTAGTTCTTGGGAGTTAAGGAGTTATGTTGGTGGTACTAAGTTGAGTGATATTAAAGTTGTTGATAGTAAAAATATGAAACAAAGGTTGATGGATGTTAGGAGGATATTTGGAGTATGAGATCTCTGGTTTTTGATGCAAGTACTATTATTAGTTTGGCTATGAATAATCTGTTGTGGATATTGAAGCCTTTAAGAAAACAGTTTGATGGTGAGTTTTTTGTTTCTGAATCTGTTAAAAAAGAAATAATTGATCATCCTTTGAAATCTAGAAGGTTTAAGCTTGAAGCAATGCAAGTTAGGAATGTTATTGAAGATGGTGATTTGAAAGTTAACTCAGATTTTAGTATGGATGAAATTGCTGCTTTAGTTAATACAATGTTTAAGGCTAGAGGAAGAGCTATTAGAATTATGCATGATGGTGAGATTGGTGCTTTGGTTTTAGCAAGGAATGTTAAGTCTGCTGCATTGGTTGTTGATGAAAGGACAACTAGGGTTTTGGTTGAAAACCCTGAAAGTTTGGCTGAAGTTCTTGGTAGGAAGATGCATACTAAGGTTACTATAGATGTTAAAAAATTAGGTAAGTTTAAAGAATGGTTGGGTGATTTGAAAGTTTTAAGAAGTGTTGAGCTTGGGATTGTTGCTTATGAATTGGGTTTGTTGGATAAGTATGGTGATAAGAAAAATGCATTAGATGCTTTGTTGTGGGCTGTTAAGTTAAGAGGTTGTTCTGTTTCTGGTACTGAAATTAGTGAAGTTTTGAAATTGGTTAAGTAGGGACAGTTGGGTTATGACTGCAGTTTTTACTATTCTAAGTGAATAAAAACTTAAAATAATTTGGTGCTACTCTCGAATAGGACACCTTAAACTTTACTACAATAAAGTTTATATATTGCTTTTGAAATTAAAAAGGTAAACAAAAAAGAGGGGTATATAGGGGGTTTATAAAAATGAGAGTGAAAAGTATTTTGTTAGCATTTGTGATGCTGATAGTTTTTTCAGGTCTAGTAAGTGCACAGAGTTATGAGGTGTCAGATATTGATATTAATGGTGTTGATATGAGTGATGGTGTTACTGCACAAATTGAATTAGGAGAAGACACAAAAGTTGTTGTTGACTTTATTGGGACTGATTATGTTGATGATGTGAAAGTTAAAGCTTGGATTGGTGGTTATGAACATGGTGATGTTGAAGATACATCTGATATTTTTGATGTTGAACCGAATGTAACTTATTCTAAAACTTTGTACTTGAACATACCTGAAGACATGGATGTTGATGACAATGATTTTACATTGTATGTAGAAGTGTATGATGATGTAGACAGTGATATGTATGGGTTTAGTGTTTATGTTGAACAACAAAGACATTCCTTAGATATCTATGATGTTATCTATGACACAATTTTGCAAGACAATGATGTTGTTGAAATTAGAGTTGAAAACAATGGTGAAAGAAAAGAAGAAGACATTAAAGTTGAGTTGACAATTGGTGCTTTTAGTACAAGTGCTTATATTGATGAGTTAGCTGCTTCTCCTGAAGATAGTAATGAAGATGAAGAAGATTCTCAGTCTATTAGTTTCTTGTTAGATTTAGAAGGTTTTACAACTGGTTACTATGACATGGAAATTGATGTTAGCTACAATAGAGGTCATGACGATGTAGAGCATGTATACACTGTTTATGTAGAAGGTGAAGAAGAAGAGGAAGTTGTTGTTGAAGAAGTTGTTGATGGCGAAGTTCTTGTGAATATTCTTGGTAATGGTTTGGCTTATGAATTAACTTTTACTAATAGTAGAATTACTTCTGAAGTGTTTGCAATAGATGTACTTGGTGAAGATCAATGGGCTAGTGCTGATTATGATTCAATGGTTGTAGTTGGTGCTGGTGAGAGTGAAGTTCTTGGTTTGACTTTGGTTGCTGATGAAGGGATTTCTGGTGAACAAGAGTTTACAATTCAGATTTTAGAGTCTGATGGTGGTCTTTTGGAAGAAGTTACTTTAGAGGTTGAAGTTGAAAATGAGAGTCCTTGGTTTGAATCCAGTGGTTTATGGAAGTGGTTTTTCATTGTTTTGGTTGTTTTGATTGTCTTGATTGTTTTAATCTTGATAATTAGAGGTTTTGGTGGTAGTAATGACGACGATGATGAACTTGAGCTGAAGGATGGAAAAACCTATTATTAATTTTTTTTCTTTTTATTTTATTACATAAAGCTTATAAATACTGATTTTTGAATTTCTTTTATGATAGATTTAGATTTGCCTGTATATACTAAAAGACAGATTGATAGAGAAAGTTTAGTTGAAGTTAATGCTCCTGTTGAAATTGTTACTAGAATGGGTAAAAGAGAAGTTAGAAGAGCTGTTTATGCTGTTGGTAAAACTGCTAATGGAGGAATTCTTTTTGGTAATAGGCAGTGTGTTGTTATTGATGGTGTTCAGTATGTTGTTAATAATCATAGAAGAGAGTGGCAGTATGAAATAGATAAACAAAATGTAATTGTTTTTTCCCCTGCTGAAGCTCACTTTTTAGAGCCAAATGGTGGAGTTGTAGATTTTGATTTAGTTGGGACAGACATAGGGCTTGAAAAGTTTAGGGATTTGCATGAGATTCTTGAAGTTGATAAGCAAGGAAGGCTTGATCAAGATAATTTATTTAGGGATTTAGGTTATTGTGTTGGTATGACAAAAACTGATAGATTAAGGATTGCTTTTAGGGGTGTGGTTATGCGTGATAATAGGTTTAGAGTTAGACAAGTTGGTAAAGTTATTAAGGATCGGAAGAGAGGGGAACGTTTAGTTAAGGGTGATCATGATGTTATTAAAACATATCAGAGAGCAACAGTTTTAGATCATAGGGTTCTTGGTAGAGTTTAACTCTTCCAGAAAGTTTCAATTTCATCAATTCTTTGTCTTGGATAGAAATCTGGTTTTGTTTCTGTTTTTTTGTTTGCCTTGTATTGTAAGTAACCTAAGTATCCTATCATTGCTGCATTATCACCTGCATATTCAAAAGGTACAGTGTATGCTTTAGCATTTCTTTCTTCTGCCATTGTGTTTAACATTTCTGAAAATCTTTTGTTCCTAGCAACACCACCAATTAGTAAAATTTCATCTTTTTCACAGTGTGCTAATGCTCTTTCTGTAACTTCTGCTAACATTGCAAAGCAAGTTTCTTGAAATGAAAAACATATATCTTCTTTTGATGCACCTTTTTGGTATAAGTCCATTGCTTTTGTTAGAATGCCTGAGAATTCTACATCCATTCCTTTAACTTTGTATGGAAGTTGAATGAATTTTCCTTTTTTTGCTATTTGTTCTATCTTTGGCCCTGCAGGAAATCCTAGCTCTAATTCTCTTCCTAATTTATCTAGTGCATTTCCTACTGCAATGGATAAAGCTTCTCCAAACACTCTGTATTTGCCTCCTTCGTGTGCAATTATTTGTGTGTTTGCTCCTGAAGTGAATACAAAGATTGGATCTTGTGCTTTTGTTGTTTTAAGTCCAATTTCTAAGTGTGCAACAATGTGGTTAACTCCAACTAATGGTTTGTTTAGTTCTTTTGCAAAGTCTCTACCAACCATAAGTGCTGGTGCTAATCCTGGTGCGTTTGAGTATGCTACTATGTCTATTTGTTCTAAATTAGTGTTAGCTTTCTTTAGTGCTGCCTCTAGTACTATGTTTTTGTATTTTTTGTGGTGGTCTGCAACTAAGTTAGGTATCATTCCACCTTTTTCTGTGGTGAAAGTGTGTGTTTCATTTGAAAGGATATTTTCTTCTTTTAGTACTGCTACACCAAATGTGTGAGCTGTGCTTTCTATAGCTAATGTTAACATAGATTATTCTTTTGTATAGGGTGTTTTTAAACTTTATGACTGCTATGCTTTGCTTTGATAAAGCTTAAAAAGAGATAATTTTTTTATATTGTTTATGGCTCATAGAAGAAACACTAGAAAAAATGATTTATCTACTTTTAGAGCATTAGGAAGAGAAGTTGAAGGACTTGCTGGTGCTCTTGATGAGGATTTACAAGCTGGTTTGAATAAAGTTTTAGGTGTAATTTGGGGTAAAGATCCAACTGCATTAAATGAATATAAAAGTTCATTGCCTAAACCTAAGGAAGTTTTGCAAATGGGTTATCCTGGTTTAAAAGAAGCTTATGGTCAAACCTTAAGTTTTTTCCATTGGAGAGTTGGTGGAAAGTTTGAAGAACCTAAGCCAAGGCGTACACCTAGATCTATTTGTGGAAATACTTGGTGGAGAGAAGGTTATTAATTCTTCCATAACATTTCAAAAAACTTTTGATAAGAATCTGCTGCAATTTTATTGTGAATTAAAATACCAATTGGTTTTTCTGTCCAGATTATAACTCCTATTTTATCATTTCTGATTATTGTTTCTGTTAGTGGTTCAAAACCAGTGTTGGTGAATTTATATTTAGCTTGTGGATATTTGTTTACATCTGTCCATTTTTTTAATGATTTGTTAAAGATAAGTTTTGCTTTGATTCCTTTTCTTGCTCTTTTCTTATGGTAGGATTTCCACCAAACTTCTCCTAACATTAATGATTCTACTGCAGATCCAAATGTGTTGTGTTCTTTTCCTCCTGCATTTAGTAGTTCTAGTAATAATTCTTTAATTCCTTTTATGTTTCTGTAAGTTGTTACTTCTTTTTTTTCTTTTGCTAGTTTCTGTTTTAGAAGTAATTCTGGTAATATTTGTTCAAACCTTTCTTTTTTATCTTCAATGAATTCTATGATATGTTTTGGATCTGAAGCTTGATAATGTCTCCTTTGTCCTTCTTTTGAATAGGAGATTAGTCCTCTTTCTGTTAATTTGTTTAGAGTCATGTGGACTACTGAACTTTGTAGTTTAGATCTGTCTATGATTGGTCCTGCTGTGCTTGGTCCTAATTCTAGTAATGATAGGTATACTTTGATTTCTGCGTTAGTTAGTCCTATGTCTTCGAGGATAGTTGTGTCCATAGATTTGTTGTGTTTTTTATGTATTTAAATGTTTGTTTTAGTCCTCCATTTTTGGAGAGTGAAGGTTTAAATAGCTCTTTGTGAGTACTTAATAGTAACAAAGAAAATTCAAAATGGCAAAAAAGAAAACAAAAAAATTGGACTGGAAAAGAATTGGAACAAAAGCTCTTGAAGATGGTATAAAAAAATCCATTGAAATAGGGATTTTGGTCATAATTTTTGGTATTGCTTCAAAAACACTTTTTGTAGTTGTACCAGCAGTTGTTTTCAGTTCCATGTTTGTCAAGTTATTGAATTCTATATTTGTTAGCTAAGGGTCTACACCTCAGACCTAAAAGGGGTAGGAAAAAGAAAAATGGAAGAATTTGAAAGAAAGGAATTGACAGATTTATTAAAAGACGTAGATGGTAGTAGGGTTTTGGTTATTGATGCTGTAGATTCTACTAATGTTAAGGCTAAACATTATAAGCCTAAAATGGAGGAACATAGAGAAACTATGGAATCACAAGGATATGATGTTCAAGTATTTAAACAATCTGCAATGTATGATATCCTAAAGGGACACATGAGAGACCCCACTTTTCATGAAAAAGATGAAGTAGCATTTAAAACTAAGGCAATGGATGATGCTTTAAAGAGTACTTTTGATGCTGTTGTAATCTATGGTGGTTGTGGTTGTTGTTTCCACGGGCATAAAACCTATGATGTAATGGCTGACTTAATTGGAAAAGAGAAGGTATTTTTAGCTCTTACAGGATATGATAAATTGTATACCTCTACAAGGATTAAGGAAGAGCACTTACCCAAATTTATGGTTGATATGGAAGATAGTTAATTTTTTCTTTTTTTTTGTAAAACATAGCTGTCAAAGCCTATCCTGACCCTTCATTATCTTTAAATATTTTAAAAACATACTATATACACATGCCACAAGAGTTTTCAGTCGGAGTGATTGTATTTAACAATGATAAATTTCTTTTATTAAAATATAAAAGAGGACATTGGGGTTTTGTTAAAGGTATTGCTGAACCTAATGAAACTAAAGAGGAAGTTGCTAATAGGGAGGCTAAGGAAGAGGCTGGGTTGTTTGATTTGTTTTTTGTAAAAGGTTTTGAAGAGAAAGAAGAGTATTTTTATAAAAAAGATGGGCAGACTATACATAAGGAAGTTATTTATTTGTTAGCTGAGACTAGGATGGAGTATGTTAAACTTTCTGAAGAACATGTTGGTTTTGATTGGTTTAATTATGAAGATGCGATGAGAAGGTTGAGTTTTAAACAGACAAAGGATGTTCTTGAGAAAGCGCAGGAGTTTTTGAGGCAGAAGTAAGTTTTCTGTTATGATCTACTGACCAATACACTGTTGCCATTCCTACTGTTATTGGTGTTTCTTGTACTCTTTTTGGTAAAGCCATGTGACCTTCATAAAGATCTCCAAATTCCATTGTTGCAAAAGTTCTTACTGCAGCTGTTCCTAAATATCCATAACCATTTCTTGAAATTGCATTTCCTTTCATATCTTGTTGAATAAGGTAAACTCCATTTTCTAATGACCCATTTATTTTGCCAATAGGGAATCTTATATCTCCTTTTACTACAAAAGGAAAATCTTCTCTAGGTTCTAATTCTTCTGGCATTAATTCTCCGGGTAATATTAAACCTGCTTCTGAGTATGGTTTAACAGAATCAGGATTAAATAATCTTAGTCTTTCTGAGACTCTTGTTGTTGGATGGTAGTCCAAAACTCTTACAAATTCTAGTAATGCTTCAATTTGATCCATAGCAAGAAATTTGAATTTTTAGGTGTTTATAAAGTTTTTGTTAATAGTTTTTATAAAAGATTTTTTTGTCTTTTTTCTTGGAGGTGATACAAATGGTTCATATAGAAAAAAATGTTACAAAGAAGTGGGAAGTATCAATATTAGAGTATGAGAATGATGTTGGTATAAAATATAAAGTGACAAAAAGATTGCCTGAACAAGGTGTTGCAGAAACAAAGATTTTTGAATCCAAAGAAGAAGCTGAAAAACAATTTAAAGAATGGTTAAAATAATTCTTTTATTTTTTTGTTTAAAATTTTAATTAAACTATCTTGATTATAATAATAAACATCTGGGATTTCTAAAGATAAAATCTTTTTTTGAATATAAAGTTTAGGGTACCTTTTAGCAATTTCACTTCTTTGTTCATCTTCCATGACTACAATTGTGTCAGCCCAGGAAAGTTGTTTTTTTGTTACTGGTTTTTGATTGTAAAGGCCAGCTGATTTTGTTTTGAATTGATCTTTAAACAATTCTTCTGCTGTTTTACTTCTATTTTGATTTTGATTGCAAATAAAGAGGATTTTCATGCTATTGTATTATTTTACTTAGATTTAAAATTAACCATTAATTATTTAAAGAGAAAATCTACTATAGTACTATGAGAGAATATTTTGACTTGATAGCTATTGTGTTTGCTTTTGTGTTTCCACCATTAGGGTTATTTTTTGGGTTTAAAGCTTTGAAATATAAAAAAGAAAATTCTTTAGCCAAGGTTGCTATTGCTTTTTCTGGAGTTTTCTTGTTAATTTATATTTTGGTTATTGTTTCTATGTTGTGGTTGGATAATGGAGATAAAGAGTTTGTTTTGAAATCATGTGAAATTTATTGTGGTTTTGATGACACTGATGTTTATCTTGAAGAGGATTTAACTTTTTTACTTGCGGAGTTTGGAGTTAATGGATGTGATGAGTTTGTTCAACAATTTTATCCCGAAAAGTATGATGAATATCAAATGGCTTGTAGTTTGTCACTTGAAATGGAGGTGGAAGGTGTTCTTAAAAATTGGTCACAGGGGAGCTAAAGGGTATGCTCCTGAAAATACTTTAGCTGGTTTTAAGAAAGCTATTAGTTTGGGTGTTGATGCTATTGAATTAGATTTGAGGAGAACTAAAGATGGTAAGATTGTTGTTTTTCATGATAAAGGTTTGAAAAGATTGTGTAAAGTGAAGGGGAAAGTTGCTGATAAAACTCTTGAAGAATTAAAAAAGTTAAGAGTGAAGGGTGAACAGATTCCTACTTTTGAAGAAGTTCTTAAGTTTGCTAAGGGTAAAGTTAAACTTGATGTTGAAATTAAAATTAAAGATATTGAAGAGGATGTTGTTAAGTTGTTAAGGAAACATGGTATGGTTAGTTCTGTTGTTTTTGTTTGTTCTTTTTATCCTGGTGTTTTAGGAAAAGTTAAAGAGTTATGTCCTAAAATTGAAACTTGTTTTTTGTTTAGTAAGAAGCCTTTGGGTCTTGAAAAGATTGTTGATTTTTATAGAATTGATGCAATTGGTCCTGTTTGGGGTAGAGCTACAAAAAAAATGTTTGCAATGGCAAGAAAAAAAGGTTTGAAATTTTATGTTTGGACTGTTAATAGCAAAAGATTGATTGAAAAATATAAAAAGTGGAAAATTGATGGAATAATAAGTGATTACCCTGATAAGATATAGAGGTTCTAATAGCCTAATACATTTATTAATTCTTATTTGACCTACATATAATATGTCAGTAGATCTTACACCTGTGAATTACACAATTACTTCTTTAGAAGCATTCTTATTTTTTCCTGCTTGTGGTCAGAGATGTGGTACTCCTGGTGGGGAAATTGAAAGGCCTTTTTTTAGATCTAGCGAAGATCGGAATTTGTGGGTGTATGATGCTTCTGATGAGGCTGGCTTACCTGGTGGATATAATTTATTTTTAAAAAAAATGGTTGTTCCTAGTGCTCGTTTGCCTGATGGTACTTCTTTGTCTGCTAGGGTTAGTGATGTTATGGAAGAATATATTCGGTTTGAGTGGCCTGGTCATTGCCTTTCTGTTCAAGCAATGTATAAAAATCTCGAATTTAAAAAATGTAATCATTTTGTTCGGGTTGTTTATTTGGAACCTCCTGATCCTACAATTATTGAAAAAACAGAATTTAAGTTATCTAATTCTAGAGCTCTTGGAAGGTTGTATGATTTTGTTGCAAGAAGTGTACCTGATGTTTTTTTTAAGCCCTTGTCTTAATTTCAATAACATCTCTATTGTTTAATTTGTGATCTTTTCCAATACTAACTTTTGTTTTAACATTAATTGCTTTAATGAAACCCTTTCCAATGTCTGTGTGTAAATGAAATGCAAAATCTAATGCTGTTGAATCTTTTTCTAGTAAAAAACAGTCTGGGAGTGTGTTCCCATTTTTATCAGTTAGGTTGTTTACGCCTCCTGGAAATATTGCTATCATTTCTAGTAAGTCAAATACTGCTTTGTTTAGACAACCTTGTACTCCTGTTGTTTTGAATTGTTCTAGAATGTTTGTTTTTATGAAACTAAGTGCTTTTTGTTGGTTTTCACTAAGTTTGTCTTTGTTCAAAATTTCAAAATTGTCTTCTCCAGGAATGTATTTGATTAGGTCTTTTTTTGCAGCTTCTTTTAGTGCTAGTTCTGATTCAGCTGAACAGCCTATGATAATATGATCTGGGAATTCCTTTTTTATTTTTTCTAAGTTTTCTTTTGAACCGGGAATGTCTATTTTGTTTGCTGCAATAAGCATTGGTTTAGTTATTCTTCTTAGTGCTTTTGCAAGTGTGATCAAATCTTCTTCTGACCAAGATTGTACTTGTTTTGATAGTCCTCTTGTTGCTTCTTTTGCAATTTCTTCTGTAACTCTTAGGCCTGATAATTGTTTTGCAATTGATTTGTTAATGTCAAGCTTTTCTTGTTGAACTTGTCTTGCAAATTTTGCCCAGCCTTTTTCTAGAATTCCTAAGTACCACATGTCTAATTCTGTTTCTAAGAATTTTATTATTTCTACTGGATCTTGTGTTCCTGGTGCAACTGGTTCTCCTTCTGTTGTTGTTGAGCCTGAAACATCTATTACATGAATTAGTGCGTTTGCTTGGTTTAAGTCATCTAAGAATTGGTTTCCTCTTCCTTTACCTGCATGTGCTCCTGGAACTAAACCTGCAACATCTATGATTTTAATTGGTACAAATCTCTTGTGGTCTAAACATTGGCCAAACCTCGGATTACATTGTGTGTTGAATTCTTTGTCAACACAATCTATCTTTACATAAGCCATACCTTCATTTTTTTCTATTGTTGTAAAAGGGTAATTTGCTATTTCTACTTCTGATAGGGTAGATGCTTTGAAAAAAGTTGATTTTCCTGCTGAAGGTGCTCCTACAAGACCGATTATCATGGCTTTGATTAATTATTCTTGGTTTAAATAGTTTGTTGAATCCTGAGCTTGCTTAGAAAAGCTTTTAAACCTAAAATTTGTTCTTTAGTGCTATATGAGCCAGTGGCTTAGCCTGGTTAAAGCGCCAGTCTTATATGACGCTCATTCGCATTAGAATGGGTTCCTAGGTTAGCTGGAGATCGGGAGTTCAAATCTCCTCTGGCTCATTTATTCTTTTGGTAATTTAAAATAGAGGAGGACTGCTAACAATATTATTCCTACTCCAGTTAGGACTCCTGTTCGTGGGCCTAAAGTGTCAGCAATTAAACCAAAGGATAAATCTCCTAGAATAAAACCTAGTGCACCTACCCAAGCACTAACTGAAAGAATTGATGCTCTGTGTTTGCTTGGAATTACTTTGTTTAGAATTTCTCTGAAAGCTGGTGCTTGATTTCCTGCCATGTCATAGAATCCAGCATAAAGAATCATTGCTATGAAAAGTAAGGGTATGTATTTTGTTAATCCCATTGTTATTCCGGCTAATACAAACAAAGAACTTATTACAATAAGGGATCTTTTGTTACTGCCAAAGAAGTCTTTTATTTTTTTGCTGTAATTTAATTGTATAGCCATAAGAATTCCTGCAATTGATAAAGCATATCCTATATAGGAAGGTTTAATTCCCATATTTACAACATGGGGTTGATAAGAAGAGTATACTAGAGTAGTTCCAAGGATGAACAAAAAACTAATTATTGTTAGTAAAATTATTGTTGAATGTTTCTTTGCATAATTTATTGCAAACTTTGCATTCTTTATTGTACTTTTAATATTCTCTTTTATGTGTGTTTTTTGTTTTTTGAAATATATTTCTTTTCCAAAGATTAAAATTGTTAATCCTAAACAGATTGTAAGTAATGATGTTGCTAGTAATGCTTTATCATAACCATATCCTATTAGTGTTGCTCCAATAAATGGTCCGATTATAAATCCAATACTGCCCATACTTCTCCATCTTCCCATTAAATGGTGTAAGTGTTTTGATTTCTTTTTGTGTTTAACTGTATCAACAAACCATGCTTCAAAAGCCCCACTTTCCATTGTCCAGCCTATACCTGCAATAAAATGGAAACAAAATAATAACCAAAAATTTGCTCCACTAAGTAACATTGCAAGATATGCTCCACCTGCTGTTAAGTATGCTAATCCAACTGAAACTTTTCTACCAAATGTGTCTGCAACTGCTCCTGTTGGTATTTCAAATAAAAACATTGCAATAGAGTTTGCAATAAATATTAATCCTATTTGGGTGAATGATAAACCTATGTCTGCAAAGTAAAGTACCCAATATGCAGCCATGATACCAAAAGCTATCCAAAAAGTTAGAGAAATAAAATATGGAAAACCTACAATTTTTAGTTCGTCTTTGAACTTCATTTTGTTCGCTCTTTCACAACCTTGTTAAAATCTTTGTCAACAGGTTGTTTCATCTTAGAGTATAATAAGAAAAAGATTCCTAGAAGGATCATTATCAAAACAATACCAATAATTAAAGTGCCTGAAATTCCTCCAGATTCTTCAGTTGTTGTTCCATCTGATGAAACTGAAAAGTTAATTACTGGTGTTGTTTCAACTGCTTCTTCATCACCAACAATTTCAACTTGCATTTCTAAAGCTTCTGTTTCTGTACTTGATACAAATTGTAGTTCACCAATATAGGTGTCAATGCTTGCATTTTCCCTTTCATTTATAGAAATAGATATTGTGTAAACTGAATCTGCAGGTATTGTGAATTCTGTAATGTTAACTGATAAAATCTCACCTAGGTTTTCTGTTAAAACTATTTCAATATTTAAAGATTCATTTAGATTATTTTCAATTGAAAGTGGACCTGATAGTGTTTCATCAGGAAATAAAGTGTAATCATGATTTGCTTGTGTTGTTAATACAACTAAAGGATCTATCTCTTCAACAAGTTCTATTGTGGTATTTTCTACTGTTACATTTTCTTCAATTGTGATATTCTCTTCTGTAACATTTTCAATAACTTCTGCTACATAGTCTGTGATTAAAGGTATTGAATAAGTTCTTGATCCATATGAAATAATTAATTCACTTGATTGTGTTATTTCTGAGTAATCTGCAAAAAGGTTTTTTTGTTCATCTGGTTGGAATGTTAGTAATGTTTTTCTTGGAACTACATTTGTATCTGTTGCTGATATTTGTGCTGTTATTGCTTCTGTTCCAACATTTTGTATTGTAATTTGAAAACTGTCATCATTAAGGTAAACAATTCCTGGTTTTATTGTTAGTGCTGGTCCTTGTGTTAATGTTAAGTTTGTTTGTTCTATGTTTGCAATTAATGTGTATATTCCTTCTTCTAAATTTGTTGGTAAATTGAAGTAGAAAAAGAATTGATCATAATTTGTAATTAAAGGTGCAATTGATATTGATGTACTTTCATTGTCTAATAAGTAAATGTTTGCTGTGGATAGAGTTGTTCCATTATAGCTTGCTTGGATTGTTTCTCCTATTAAGTATTCTTCTTGTAAAGGTTGTAGTTCTTGTGCGCTTGCTATTGAAATGAGTACTAAGGTTACTAGAATTAAGAAAAAAAGTTTTTTCATCTTCCGGGTTGAGCTGGTGGTCTGCTTCCCATTGGTCTAAATGGTTGTTGTTGTTTTGGGAAAGCTGGTGCTTTTGGTTTGTTAAACTTAGATATTATTTCATCTAAGTATCCTTTTGAATAAGCAAAGTATCCACCTACACCTAAACCAATTAATAGTATTACAATTATTATTATTACTAGGAATCCACTACCACCTTCTGCTTCAGGTTCATCAAAGACAAAGTCAGAGCCATCATCAACTTCTACATCTTCTTCGCCACAGTCACTTGAACAGTCTGATTCTGATTCGTAGCCATCACAAACACCATCACCACAGTAACAGTCAGAAGGACAGTTGTATGAGTTTTCATCCCAAGAGCCATATTCACAGTTACCATCATAGTTACATTCACTTATGATACATGCTCCATCTAAACAAACTTCTCCTGAGTCACAATCAACATCAGTTTCACATGCACCAGAGGAAGGTAATGAACATGTTCCTAAGTCACATAAGTAACCATCACCATAAAGTGTTACACAATCACTATCTATTGTACACTCATCAAGAACTTCACCATCTCCACAAGCTTCACAAGGTCCACCACAATCTATTCCTTCTTCACCTTGGTTTTGTTCTCCATCATCACATGTTGAAGGTGAGACAGATTCATCTGAGAATGCTGTGTATAGTACCATTGCTGTGTCAACAATGCTTGAACCCCATGATCCTTCATCTGTTTGTTCTTCTCTTAACCATGATTTTGCATTGTCAATTTCTGTTGTGTAAGATGTTGATTCTGAAAGTGCTAAGATTGCAAGTGAAGTTGAAATATAACTTCTGTCAAAAGAACCATCTGATTTTTGATCATCTGCAATGTCTTCTAAATATGTTATATCTTCTGTTATCAAGTACATTAATGCATTGTGTTCAATATCTGTTGAATCAAAATTTTCTTTTAAGTAAATGTTTGTATTTGTTATACTGTCCATTTCATCTAATGCCCAGCCAGTGTAAAGTGAGGTTTCAATACTACAAGAGGATCCTGAAGATTTACCAAAGCATCCATTGTTTATTGTTATTTCTGCACTTTTTGAATTTTCATTTGTAAGCAAGTAGTATGTTGAGCCAGAGGAATAAACTAAAGTTATAACTGGTGTTGATTCTAATTCTGAACAGTCAATGTCAATTGTAATTCCTGGATTGTTTGAAATTAAGTTTTCTTGTAAACATTTGTCAATGTCTAAGAATGTTGAATCACTACAGTCTGGGAAATAACCTTCATCAACATCAAAATCAATTTCTGTTGTAAGGTTGTTAAGTTCGTAGCTTGCTGTACAAGTTCCATTTGAACTTGTTGCAACTTCTAAATACCATGATCCTGCTCCTGAAGCTGAAGACATTGAACTAGAAAGGTAGTTGTTTATGTCATCAAAGTAAGTATCATCTTGTACTTCTTTTAATGCAAGTGCAGCAAGTGCTGTTTCTTCATTTGTACAGGATGATGAAGGAAGGCAATAAGAAGTAGACATTTGTTCGTATAGCCAGTCAACTGAACCAGCTGTTTCATAACCAGCGGCATCAAGTGCCATAATTGCCCAAGCTGTGCTTGAAATATCTGAATTAAAACCACCTTCAGTGTTTTGTTCGGATAACCAATCATAGCCAGTTTGTGCTGAAAAGTTTCCAGCCATTGCCATGGTTGAGAATAAGACTGTGATAAATATGATTAATAGACCTCTTTTTATGGATTTCATGTTATTTAATTATAAGGGCAATTATTTTATAAAGGTTTCTGTGTTATCTATGTTTATGGAAATTTTTGCTAAGGGTAAAAGAGGAAAGATTTTTTTGTTGGGTAAGGTTGCTATAAAATATTTTTATGATTGGGATAGGGCTTTGAACGAGGCTGAATGGTTGTTGAAATTGAATGCAAAAGGGATTGGTCCTAAGTTATTGTATTATTCTTCTGATTTTGTTGCTTATGAATTTGTTGAAGGTGAAATGATCAAAAATTTTGTTGGTGATGTTAAACCTGTTTTGGTTTCAGTATTGGAGCAGTGTTTTATTATGGATAAGATGAAGGTGAATAAGCTTGAGATGCATCATCCTTTGAAGCATGTTTTGATTGGTTCTAAAATTGTTATGATTGATTTTGAAAGATGTTATTATACTTTGAAGCCAAAGAATGTTTCTCAGTTTTGTGAATATATTGCTCGGGTTTTGGGTATTGAAAGAGATGAAATGATTAAACTTGTAAGGCAGTATAAGAAAGGTTATTTGAAGAAGGATTTTTTGAAGATTGTTTCTTATGTTCGGGCTTGCTGATAATGTATAGAAAGCGTTTTAAACTCTGATTTTGTTTTTAACATTATGGCAGTAAACTTAGATCAGCATTTTATGATAGACAAGGATTTGTTAAAAGAGGTAGCTAGCTATGCTGATGAATTTGATGTTATTTTGGAGATAGGTCCTGGGAAAGGTGCTTTGACTGAAGAGTTGGCAAAAAGAGCACAGATGGTTTTTGCGATTGAAAAAGATAATGACTTTATGGAAGAGTTGGAAGAAAAGTTTACTGGATCTAAGAAAGTTGTTTTTATGTTTGATGATGTTATGAAGGCTGAATTTCCAAGATTTACCAAATGTATTTCAAATTTGCCTTATTCAATTTGTGAACCTTTGTTGTGGAGATTGTTTAGATTGGAGTTTGAATCTGCTGTTTTGGTTGTTCCTGAAGGTTTTGCTGATATTCTGATTGGAAAAAGTTGGAGTAAGCTAAATTATATTTTGCCTATATTTTATAGTATTAAAAAAGTTAAAACCATTCCTAGAGATGCATTTTTTCCAGAACCTAGAGTTAAGAGTGCTTTAGTTGTTCTAACTCCAAGAAAAAGTGATAATCCTCTAAGAGAGATTTATTTGCAGTATGATAAGAAATTAAGAAATGCTTTGAGGGAAATGGTTATGAAAAAAGATGACTTAACTAAACGAAAAGCTAGTTTACAAGTTTCTACAATGTTTCCTAAAAAAATGTTGGATAAGAAAGTGTTAAATTTGTCTGCTGTAGAGATAAAACAGTTGATGGAAAAAGTGTAAACCAAAGTTTTAAATATTTTTCTGAACACTAAAAACATTATGAATGCAATTACTGTGAAGAATCTAAAAAAAGTTTATAGAACTCATAAAAGAGGTAAGGGTATGTGGAACGCTGTAGTTAGTTTGTTTAACAGAAAATATGAAAATAAACATGCTTTGAAAGGAGTTAGTTTTGAAGTTGAAGAAGGAGAAGTTCTTGGTTTGATTGGACCTAATGGTGCAGGCAAATCTACTACTATCAAAGCCTTGTCTGGAATTTTGCATCCTACTTCTGGTGATGTTAAAGTAATTGGTTATGTTCCTTGGAAGGATAGAGTGAAGTATGTAAAACATTTAGGTGTTGTTTTGGGTCAAAAAGAACAGTTGTGGTGGGACTTGCCTGCTATTGATACTTTCTATATGAATAGAGAGGTATATCAGATTCCAAATAACAAATTCAAAAGAAGATTGAATTATATGGTTAAACTGTTAGATGTTAAAGAGGTAATTAATAGTCCTGTTAGAGATCTTTCATTGGGTGAAAGAATGAAGTGTAAACTTATTGCTGCTTTGTTACACTCACCTAAAGTTGTTTTTCTTGACGAGCCTACTATTGGATTGGATATTATTGCAAGAGATAGGTTAAGAGATTTTGTTAAAGAGGTTAACCAAAAAGAAGGAACTACTTTTATTGTTACAACTCATGATATGCAGGATATTGAAAAGTTGTGTAAAAGAATTGTTATTATTAACCATGGTGTCATTGTTTATGACGGCCTTTTGGAGAAATTAAAGAGTACAATCTTAAATAATAAAATAATTGATGTTAAATTTGAAACTAAAGTTAAGGGGTTTAGGTTGAAAGGTTGTAAACTTTTAGAAAAAGGTGATTATAATTTTGTTATTGAGGCAGATACTAAAGTTACTAAGATCAAGAAAGTTATAGATTATTTACTTCTTAATTATGAAGTTGCAGACATTAATATAACTGATCCTCCAATTGAGGAAATTATTCAAAGAATATACAAGGAAAAAAAGAAATGGGTTCATACTTAGCTCTCTTAAAGGGTGGTTATAAGGAAGCTTTGCAGTATAGGTTTGATTTTGTTGTTGGGTTACTGAGAGTTCCATTAACTTTAATTATTTTTTATTTTTTATGGAAGGCTGTTTTTGCATTTAATGGAACTGATGTTATTAATGGGTATACTTTTGAAACTATGATTGGATATTATGTTTTATCTATGATTGTAGGAATGTTTACTTGGATGGATGTTGATAACTGGCTTAGATGGGATGTTAAGTCTGGAGAGGTTGTTAGTGAATTTATGAGACCTTTGAACTTTGTTTTTCAGTATTTGTTTAGGCAATGGGGGATGTCTACTCTTTCAATTTTTATTAGTTTAGTTCCAACTTTTTTAATTGGTTATCTTTTTGTAGGGCTAATGTTTTTTGGTTGGTTGAATTTTGTATTCTTTACAATATCTGTTGTTTTAGCAATGTTTATTGTTTTTTTAATAACAATGTTTATTGGTTTGTTAGCTTTTTGGTTGACTGATATTAGTGGATTAATTAAAGTAAAGAATATGTTTATTGCTTTTTTGAGTGGTAGTTTGGTTCCTTTGAGTTTTTTTCCAGGGATTATACAAAAAGTGTTTGCTTTTTTGCCTTTTCAATATATGAGGTATGTTCCTGTAAATATTTACTTAGGGATATATAGTGTTAATGAAACTTTGTTTCATTTGGGTGTGATGGTTCTTTGGGTTGTTGTATTGTATATTTTTGTACATTATCAGTCTAAGTTAGCTTTGAAGAAAATGTCAGGGGTGGGAATATGAGTAGGTATTTGAGATTGTTTCTTAAGAATTCTGCTTTAAGGTTGTCTTCGGAGATGGCCTATAAATGGAATTTTTGGGTTAAGACCTTTGCTGTTGCTCTTGGTGATCTTATTGGGCCTGTTTTGATTTTGTTAATTTATAGTACTACATCTGGTATTCAAGGGTGGAGTCTTGCTGAGTTTATATTGTTTCAAGGTACTTTGACCCTTGTAATTGGATTTTCGCATGTGTTCTTTACTTTGATTGGTGTTCAAACGATTGATATGGTTAGGCATGGTAAGTTTGATGCTGCTTTAATTAAACCTTATAACCCCTTGTTGTATCTTAGTTTTACTTCTTTTGATTGGGATGGGTTAGCTGAAATATTTGTAGGGTTGGCGTTGTTGACTTGGTCTTTTATTACTTTAGGAATTGTTATTTTTAGTTGGAACTTTGTGTTGTACTTGTTTTTAATTGCATTAGCTTTGGTTTTATTTTATTCTTTGGTTGTTATGATTTCTTCTCTAGCCTTTTTATTAGTAAAATCCTGGGCTTTGTTTGCTTTATTTTTTAGAACAATTGATTTTGCTAGGTATCCTTTGGACATTTATGGCCAAGGGTTAAGAGTTTTGTTTACTTTTTTCTTGCCTTTAGGTGTTGCTAGTTTTTATCCTGCAAAAGCACTTTTGGATGGAATAGAATTAACAATTGTTTTGTATTTGATGCTAAGTATGAGTATATTCCTCGCAATCTCTTTGGTTTTGTGGCACTTTGCAATGAAGAAGTATTCATCAGCTGGTGGTTAGGGAAGCTTTATATAGATTATATAATTTTTTGTGATTTCTTTAAAAGTTTATGTAATTCTCTGGTTAGGAGTTAAAGTTTAGTTTTGTTGCATAATGCTTATATATTATATTATAATAACATTATATTAGATGAGAGTAAGATACTACCGCGAAAAATCTAGATGTGCAGATAATATGTCTAATAGTGAGAGAGTTGATATTTTTGATGAAAAGAAATTAAAAAGAAGATAAGTTTTTATATCTGCGTTGATTACATAGTTCTATGCGAAACAAGCAAGAGGAAAAGAAGATAGCTAGAGAGAGGATTAAAATTTTGTTTGACTCTGCTGATAAGATTTTTCAAGAAAACCCTGAAAGGGCAAATCGTTATGTTGTACAGGCTAGAAAGCTTGCTATGAAATGTAATTTAAGTCTTGGTAGGTATAAGAAAAAGTTTTGTAAACATTGTTATTGTTTTTTAAGAACTGGTACAAATGCTAGGATTAGAACTAAAGATGGTGTTCTTATAATTTATTGTAGAAATTGTAAAAAATATACTAAGTTTCCTTTTAAGAAGTAGGGCCAATAATGTCTTTTACTTTTTGTATTAAAGTGGTTACTCTTCTAAAATCTTTATCTATTCGTGCTTCTCTTAACTCATTACATTCATCAAGTGCTTTTTTTCTAAGATTATTTATTTTTTCTTGTAAATCTCTTGTTATTCCTTTTGGTGTTTTATAGCTTGAGAATATATTTTTTAAAACACCTATTGCTGTTTTACTTTTTGGTTTGTTTTCTATTACATTTAGTGCTTCAAATGCTCTTTTAACTGGAAATTTTTCTTTTTCTAATTGATGATTAAGGCTAACAAAGCTGTCAGCTACTAATACTTTCCCTAATAATCTACCAAAAAATTCTGCCCATGCCATAGAAATATATTAACATTAATAATTTATAAATCTTGCTTTATTTTATTCTTCTTTTCCAAATTCCTCGAGTCTACAAACTCCTGGATTTTGGAACCAAATTGATAGGCCTCTACCTCTATGATAATTTGTATTATGTATAGGATAATCAACTTTAAATTCTTGAGATGCATCATATCCACAAAGGTTTGTTACAGTAGCAGGATGCCATCTATCATTAAAAAATATTGCAGCTCTATCTCCTACTTTAAAATAAGTATTATGTGGTCTTTCTTCATGTAATTTATATGGGTTACTTGGATCAATTGGGTCTTGGTCTCCTAATTCTAAAAAACTTAAATATCCTTGATGATTTAATATTTTTCTTGCATGATTTGAAAAATCAAAATCATTTAATAAACTTGCAGCAGCTTCAATTACTTTTCCACTTTCCATACCAATTCTTCTTCCATCTTGTTGTAAAAATTTTGCAGCAAAACTATCTAAAAATCCTTTTCTTTTATGGTGTGAAATTTGTCCGGATTCAATTTTATCCCTTAATTGAGTTATATCTGTTATTTTCATCAAATTTAGTCAAAAATTACTACTATATAAGTTTTATGTTTAAAGTTGAAACCAAATTAAACTATAAATCTTGCTTTATTCTTTCATATAGTTTGAACCATGTTTTCATGAAATTCTTTTCTTTAATCAACATGTGTGAGAAACCTCTTTTCTTCATCTCTCTTGTTACAATGCCACCTGCATGAGGGTGTTTGTATTGTTGTTTGTGAGGAGAGTTGAAGCCATGCATGTAATGGATTAGTTCGTGTGCTATTGTTGTGTCAATTATGCTTTCTGGAACTAAAGGGTGTTGGAACAGAGAGTTTATTGCAATTTCTGTATCACTGTTTTTTAGAAGTTTGATGTGGCCAAATTTATTTTTCCATTTGCCTTTGAATCTTATGATTACATTGTTCTTTTTTTCTAGTTCTGGGAATAGCATTTGCCAGATGTCTTGTAGTCTTTGATCTAACCAAATTTTGTCTCTCATAGAAATAAATTAGAAAAAAGGGTATTTAAGCTTTCTTAAACTTTGCAACTTCATCAATCAAGTCAATGTGACCCATGAATTGTGCTCTGCAACAGTATCTATTAAGACCTAAGTCGTCCATAATTTCTTTAGGTTCTTCACCTTTTGCTCTTCTTTCTTTGAAATCTTCCCAAAGGTGGGCTATTGGTTTTCCGCAACTCATGCATCTTATTGGAATTATCATTTTTTTTCTACCTGTATGATTTTTGCCTTTTTGCTCTTGGCTTTGAAGTGTTTGGTTTTGAAGCTTCATTTCTTCTTACATCTGCAATCAAAAGATGTCTATCATAGTCTAAAAAAGTCTGTTTTAACTTTTTGTCACTAGTGAATTCAACTAAACCTTTTGCAATAGCTAATCTTACTGCTTCTGCTTGTGATTGAAATCCACCACCTTTAACTGAAATTTTGATATTTACTTTTTTTGCTATGTCTCCAGCTAGTGTTAAAGGTTCTTGTATTCTTGCCTTTGCAAATGCTGGCTCGTAAACATTTAATAATAAAGAGTTGATTCTAACTGCGCCTTTACCTTCTGTTATTGTTGCTCTGGCAATAGCTCTTTTTCTCTTTCCTGATGTATTTATCACTTTTTTCATTTTAGGAACTCCGAAACATCTTTTAATGTAATATATTTTGGACTGATTAATTTTGAAACATTTGCTTCTTTAATAGTTATTGTTTTTATATCTTTTAATTCAGCTGGAATTGTGTTGTAGCATCTTACCCTTTTCAAAGCTTCTCTTCCTCTTGTTTTTTTGTGGGGTAACATGCCTCTTATCATTCTTTTTAATATTGCTTCACATCTTGTTGGGAAAAAAGGTCCGTGGAATGGTTCACCTTTTTCTCTTAGTTCTCTGTACCTTGCAAAGATCTGTTTTTTATTCCCTGTGATTATTGCTTGTTCTGCATTTATGATTCTAACTGTTTCGCCTTGCAATGCTTTCTTTGCTGTGAAAGTAGCAAGCCTTCCTACAATTAATTTTTTTGCATCTATAACTATCATTTTAGTATCCTTACCTTATTTCCTTTAGGATTTGTTTTAAGTAATTCTTTGATTGTCAAAGCTTTTCCATTTTTGTTAATTTTTTCTTTTGCTTTATCTGAAAAATTGTAAGCTGCAACTGTTAATTTTTTCTCCATCTTTCCAAGTGATAAAACTTTTCCTGGAATTAATGCAGTTTCACCTTCTCTGGTGTGTCTAATTATCTTTGCAATGTTTACACCAACAGTTCTTTTTGTTGATTTTTCAAGCTCTGTAGCTATAGCTTTCCAAACATTTATTTTGGTTTTCTTTAAATTTGCAATTAATTCTCTTTTTTGTAAATCTGTTTTCATTTTAGTTTTTTAATCTCACTTGTAAGTTCTTTTAATTGTGATACAATTATTTCTGATGCTTTAGTAATCATTTCTTTTGGAGTTAGTTGGCCAAATGGTTCAATTGTTAAAATAAAGTCTTTGTCACTTCCATTCACTTCTATTGCACCATCTGAAAGATCTTCACATTGTTTACAAAGGATACATTTTGTGTTGTCAACCATTTTTAATTTTTGACCATCTACTTTGTAAAGTTGTTTTGGACATGATTCAGCAATTGCTTTTGCATTTTTTACTGAACCAATTTTAATTTCAGGGTTTCCTTTGTAGAAAACTAATCCTGGTGAAAATTTCATGTGTTCTTTTCCTTCACCTAATACTGCTGTTGCTTCTAATTTTACTTTTTGATTTCCAATAAGTTTAACAAGTGGTGTTTTTCCAAAAACTGGAATTACTTTTGGATCTTGTGATTTTATTTGGTCTGCATAAACTGTGCCAGGACCTTCTGCTTCTAAAGATAATAATAATGTACATTGTGCACAACCCTCTCCTTTACATTTACATTCTTTTTGTAAGTTGTAGGATTTAAGGTCTGTTTTTAATGTTGTTAAACCTAATCTGTGTGCAAGCATTTCATCGTAGATAGCTGAGGAGTTTTCAGTGAACTCAACTGTTTTAATTGCCATTGTTGGAACTTTGTTTATGATTATTCTTCTAAAGGTATTCATTTCAGTTGGGTTTGTTCCTTTGATTAGAACTTGTCCATCTTCTTTAGATACAAATTTCATGTTCATGGTCGTCTACCCCTTTTACCGCCTTTTTTTCTACATCTGTCATGTGGTACTGTTGTAACATCTTCAATAGTTCCCATTCTGAAACCCATTCTTGAAAGGGCTCTTATTGCTGCCTGTGAACCAGGACCTGTGTTATTTGGGCCATTGTGACCTCCAGGTGCTCTTGCTTTGATATGAAGTGCGTTTACACCTTTATCTCTTGCTGCTTCGCCTGCAATCTTTGCAGCTGCCATTGCAGCTGTTGGTGAAGATTCCATCCTGTGTGCTTTTACAACCATTCCACCTGATGCTTTTGCAATTGTTTCAGATCCACTAAGATCTGTAATGTGAATAATAGTATTGTTATATGAAGAATAAATGTGTGCAACACCCCATCTTAATTTTGTAGTAGGTTTCATTTTTTCTTTACCTCTTTAGGTGTTTCTTTTTTTTCAGCTGGTTTTTTTTCAACTGGTTTAGATGCTTCTTTTTTCCCAGTTGGTTTTTCTTTAACTGGTTCTGGTTCTTCAATTTTTTCAATTACTTTTTCTGGCATTTTCCTTTCTGGATGTTCTTCATCAGCTAATGCTGAAAATTCTGAAAAAATAAGTAAACCTTCTTCATCTATTCTTACTAAGTATGAAGGGATGTTTACTTTTTTCTTGTTTACTATGATGTGTCCATGTGTTATGAATTGTCTTGCTTGCTTTATTGATTTTGCAAGTCCACTTCTAAAAACAATTGTTTGTAATCTTCTTTCTAGGATGTCATTGATTGTTAGGTTTAATACTTCTTCAATTGAAGTGTCACCTGGCATTAATTTAAGTTTTGAAAGTTTTTCTAGGAAAAGTGTTTTTTCTTTTTCAGCTTGTTCACCTTCTCTTTTAATTAAACTTTTTGTTTGAGCTTTGAATTTACCTAAGATAGAATTCATTTTCCAAAATTCTTTTTTGTTTTTCAAACCATATTCTTTTAGTAGAACTCTTTCTTCTTCTAACCTGTCTCTTTGCCATGGATGAGATGGTTTGTCAAATTTCCTTCTTTGTTTTTTTGGATCGCCCATATTTACTTACCTTTCTTTACTCCTTTTTTCTTTGATACACCAACAGCTTTACCTGTTTTTCTAAAGTGGCCCTTTGTTCTTTGACCTCTTACAGGAAGTCCAGCTGAATGTCTTAGTCCTCTGTAGGATTTAATCTTCATTAATTTCTTTTTGTTTGAATCAACTTTAAATTTTAAATCAGTTGTTGAAGTATGATCGTCTTTACCTGTTTCATAATTGGTTTGACAATTTAATAACCATGGTTTGAAACCTGGGGTTTTAACTGTTTCTTCTATTTTTGTTATTTCCTCTTTACTTAATTCCTGGATTAGCTTAGTTCTATCTAATTTTAATTTAAGACAAACTGCATTTGAAAAGGAGTAACTAACACCCTTTATTTTGGTAAGACCGTGATAAACTTGCTTACTTGCAATGAGATCTGTATTTAATATTCTGATCAATTGTTTATTATCTTTCATTGACTTATTGAAAAAAGTTAGGGTTTATAAATCTTGCTTTTTGGTCAGAAGAGAAATTCGGTGCAAGGATAGGTATTCTGCATCTTTTTAGGGAGTTTTTGTGGCTCTTTTCCTAATTTTTGGGGTTCTCTGTATGGTTTGGCTGGAATTGCAAATTCTACTACTCCTAAGTATAACCTTTCTAGATATTCTTCTACTCTTACTCTTTTTTGTTCTATAATTGAAGGAGACGTAATACGATCAACAATACCTCTTGCTAGAATGCTTAATCTTGGTCTTATCATAAAAAATATGTTTAAAAATGCTGTTTATATAGTTTATTAACTATCTCACAAAGATTTTGTACTTGTCTTTGTTATCTAATTCATCAAGAATTCTTTTAATTACTGCTTTTTTTGGATCTGGGATTAGTTTGACTCTTTCTTTAAGATCTTCAAAGCTTTCAAATGGCTTTTCTCTTCTAGTTTCTATGATTTCCCACATGTGCTTTTTTCCAATTCCAGGGATTAGTTCCATTTGGTGCATTCTTGTACTAATTGGACCTGCATTATTAAAAAAGTCTATAAATTTTTGTGGATTTGTATCAATTAATTTATCTATAATAAATTCAACTTCGCCTTTTGCTGTTTGGGTTAGTTTGCCAAAAGGGATTTTTCCAACAACATGGTGAACTTTGTCTCTTTTTCCTTCACCAATGTAGATCTCTTCATTTGGTTGTAAGTTAATTTCCCTTTTTGGGATTAATTCTAATAGAAAGAAATGTTTTTTACCTATGGCTTGCGCTATTGGAGTCTTCCTGTGCATGGGTGTTGTATCGAACGGATACCCATGAGGTAGGAAATCTAATACTATTGCAAATTCCTCTCGTGATTGTTCTGCCATATTTTCTTCTTTTAATTGGGTATAACATCTAGTATTCTCTTCAGGTCTTCATCTTTAATTGTAATTGTTTCACCGCTAAATAAAGCTTTTAAGCTGTCCAAGTCTTTAGGTAAAACATCCATGATCTTGGTAATGTGTCTATCTTTTAATCGAGGGATGTCAAGTCCTTCAATTTTTTTGGAAAAGCCTTGAGCTTCTTTTGCTGTTAAAGGTGTGAAATTTGAAAGGTATTCCTTTGTTTTCTCTCCTCTATAACTTAGCTCTTTGTCTTTATCTAGTTTTGCAAGCATTTCTTTTAAATCTGTAAAATTTACTGGTTTTTCATCAAGTACTTTTAATTCTGTCATTTTATCTTGTCCTTAGGTGTATTGGATGGACTACTATCATTTTTTCTTTGTTTCCATCTTTGATTTTTACTTTGTAACATGATCCTTGTTTGTTTATAACTTCGCCAGATAATCCTTGAAATCTAGGATGGTGCATTCCACCTTGTACTGCTGGTTCTGCAACAAGTATCACTTTGTCTGATTCTTTGAAATCTTGTAAATAATTTCTAATCTTGATTTTACCCTTTTCAGCAACATTCTTACTTAGCTTACTTCTGGTTTTTCTCCTTCTTGAACCTGTTCTTTGTACCATTTTTATGTCTTTTAGATAATTTGAGCTGTTTATAAATATTTGCTTTTTGCATCCTTTATTGCTAAGCTTATAGCAAAGAATAAATTGCTATCTTCAATCTCAGATTTGGCATCTTTTGTGCCTTTTATATCAATTGTGATTTTATAAGAATTTTCCATTTTGACTAATATTTCTTTAAAACCTGAATCTTTTTCGGAAATTTCTTTTGTAAAACCACCAATTATTTTTTTGATTACAATTAATTTTTCTTTTGGAAGATCTTCAAATCCTTCTAATTTAATGTTTCCACCCAATTCTATCATGTGTTTATAATAGTTCTAGTGAAATAAAAGCTTTTCTATATTAACTAGTTAAGCTTATAAATTATTAAGTGTTAGAATTAGATATGTTTGTAAAAAGAGGCAGTTTAAAGGATTTATATCCTTTGATCTTTATAGTTTGTTTTATTGCATTTTCTAGTTTATACTTTTTTGCTGAACCTGAGTTAACTGGGCAGGCAGTGGCTGATTGTTCAGACGCTGATGGAGATGGTTATTATGATAGTAGTTGTTCTGAGTGTTCTGGTGAAGTACAGTTGACTTCAGATGATACAATACAAAGAATACCTATGATTTTTGGAGAAAAGGTTTATTTTGAGGATAATAGGAATGGGAATTGGGAAATTTATCAGTATGATTTAAGTTCTGGTGTTGAAACAAGGTTGACTACAAATAGTCTTGTTGATTTTGGTGTTATGGCTTATGCCACTGATTTTGTTTTTGTCCGAAGGGATGGTGATTTAGAAATTATGAAAGGTTCTATTCCAATTACAAATGATGAGTTTTCTCAAAGTTCACCTGATGTTGATAGTGGATGGATTGTTTGGCAAGATGATAGAAATGGTAACTTTGATATTTATGGTGATAGGAGAGGAACTGTTAGTGCGATTGTAAATACTGCTGCAAATGAGAAAAGTCCTAGGTTGGATGGAATAAGAATGGTTTATGAAGTTGAGGGTGATATTTGGTTGAAGAGGAATATTGAAGATGCAAATCCTGGTATTAAACTTTCTGGGCAAGGTGTTCAAAGGTTTGCTGATATTTCAGGGAATTATATTGTTTGGCAAACTAATGTTAATAGTAATTGGGATATTGTTTTATATTCTATTTCTGAAGGTTCTAGTACTGTTATTACAGCTGATGGGAGTGATCATAGAAATCCTAGAATTCAAGATGATATTGTTGTTTGGTATGATAATAGAAATGGTAATTGGGATATTTATGCTTATGATATAAGTTCAAGTACTGAGGTACAAGTTACTTCTGATGTAAATGATCAAGTTATTCCTGTTGTTTATGATGGAAAAATTGTTTGGGAAGATGCTAGGAATGGTGCTGGTGATATTTATTATTCTGAGTATGGTTGTGAAGCTGTTAGTGATTGTAATGACGCTGATGCAACTATTAGCCCTGTTGCAACTGAAGCTTGTGACAGTGTTGATAATAATTGTGATGGTGTTATTGATGAAGGTTGTACTTCAGAGTGTGCAATTGATAGTGATTGTGTAACACTTTATGGAACAGGTTATGCTTGTTCTTCTGGAACATGTGGTTATAGTGTTGATTGTTTGGTTAGTGATTCTGTTTACTGGTTAGATACAAGTGGGTATGAAGCTGAAACTGTTGGTGATGGTGAGAGTCTTTATGCTTATGTTGAAGGTGATGGAACTTGTGCTGGAACTTTGGTAAGTTTTGATATTTATACTTATGATGGAGTTGATTATACTTATGTTGAAACAGGAACAATGGAAGCGCTTTATGATGCTGACTATGGTTCAGATATGGCTTATTATACTGTAACTGTTTCTTGGCCAAGTGAAGATACTTATTATGCATTTGATGCAAGTGCAGGTGGTACTGTTCTTCAAAGTGATCTTTTAAAAGTTTGTTCTGATTCAACTTGTGGTGGAACTTCTACTGATGATACTGCTACTGATGACACAACTACTGATGATACAACCACTGATGATACTAGTGGTGGAACTTATTATGCTGGTTGTATGTATGATGGAATTGAATATAATGGGTGGGTTGATAGTACAATGACTGATTATGTTAATGCTGTTGTTGAGGGTGATACTGTTTACATGTTTTCATTTGGTGATGGAACCTGTACAGATGCAACACATTATGTTTATGATGCTGTGTGTGATGAAACAAGTTGTGTGACTGGTTCACTTGTTGACACTGTTACTGGTATTGTTGAGTATGATGCTGAGTCTGCTGTTGATTATCTTTATGCAGAATGGACTGCAACTGGTACTGATGCTTATTATTATTTTGTAACACAGTCTGGTGAAGGTGCAGTTTATAGTGACTTGCTTTTAGTTTGTTCTGAAAGTTGTGAAAGTACTAGTTTTGCTGCAACTGATGCTGAAGATTATGCTGCATTGTATTCTACTGTTGATTCTTCAACTGATAGTACTGGTGAAGATACTTCTAGTGGTGATGATACTACTAGTGGTGATGATACAAGTTCTTCAGGTTGTGAAGACTTGTGGGATTGTACTGGTGTTGAATGGGATGATTGTCAAGATGGTTATAGTTATAGAGATATTTCTTTGTGTGTCTATCCTGATGATGAAGAGTGTCAAGCTGAAGAGTATTGGCCTGAATATGAGTTGGAATGTACTAGTGATGGTGAAGTTGTGGATACAATGGAGACAGCTGAAGTTCCTATCTTTTCTTGGTTGAATGTTTTGGTTGTAGTTGGTTTGTTAGTAGGTTTCTATTATAGGAAAGTTAAAAAGAGTTAGATTTATTTCTTTGTTTATGGTTAATCTTGATATTTTTGTTTCAATGTTTAATGAAAAGTATTCTAGTAATTATGGTTTGGTTAGGGAAGTGAAAGATATGATTGAGGAACATGGGAAACCTCATTATCTTTGTGATATTGGCGATAGAGTGTGTCAGGATAGAGATCTTTGTAAAAAAATTAAAGTTAATCATACACAATTGGCTCCTAAGGGTAGGTTAAGAATGTTTTATTATTTGCTTGCTAGAGCTAATCTTGACTATGAAGTTTTTTAGTGACATAAATTTTAAAAAGGATAAGTAAATTCTATTTTTTATGAGAGATAATCCTGTTAAAGGTATTAAAAGAATGTTTCATTCTGTAAGGGAAGTTACTATTGAAAATGCTAGATTAAGAAAACATTTAGAAGGGAATGAAGATTTTAATGATAGGTATGATCACTTTAGGGAATTACTTGGAAGGAGTTCTAGTATTGTGGATGGATTAAAAGGTGAATCAGATAAAGAAGTTTATTTGGAATATTTGAGTTTAGCTATGGTTGTAAGCGATTTAGATGTTTATCCTAGTGCTTCAGGGTTTTAGAAACATAAGGCCCATCTTTTTTATAACCTAATTTTTTAATGTAATATTCTCTTACACCTATACCTGAGATTACTAAGAGTTTAGTTTTGTTATTTTTTTTGCAAATCTGTTCTGCTTTTTCCATTAATTGTTTACCAAAACCTTTGTGTTGAACTTTTCCTTTTTTCTTTATTCCTGTTGCTTTGCCATAAACATGTAACTCTCTTATTATTGCTGAATCTTTTGTTATTTCTTTTCTAAGCTTGCCTTTTGGGAATCGAAGCCTGCAGAAACCAATTATTTCTTTTTTTTGGTGTATATATATAAAGTACTCTGTGCTGTTTGATGCTTTGTATTTTTTAATTTTAAGTTCTGGGTTTGTTATTTCTGATTTTATTTCATTGCACCTAATACAGTTGCAAGGTTTTTTCAATTTGTTATGGAGTAGTTGTCTTAGGTTTGTTTTGTCAACACCTGCAATTGAAACTTTTGTTGGAATGTCTCTTTGTGTTCGCATGATTCTAACATAGTTTGGAACTTTTGGTTTGAAATCTTTTAGAATGTTTATTACTTTGTTTGTTGTTAGTGGTTTGTATTTACCTTTTTTGTATAACTTTTCTAATTCTGTTCCTGGCATTACCATGCATGGGTATATCTTTAACATGTCTGGCCTGAATTCTTGTTTTGTGAATAGTTTGTAAATGTCTTTATCACTTTGTTTTGGTAAGCCTAACATAAAGTGTGCATTTATTTTGAAACCAAGGTCTTTTAGTGTTTGCATTGATTTGATTGTTTGCTTTATTGTGTGACCTCTGTTCATTTGTTTTAGCACTGATTCTTGTGTACTTTGTATTCCTAGCTCAACTCTGGTACAACCTTGTTCAAGCATTAGGTTTGCATGTTCAAGTTGTGCATAGTCTGGTCTTGTTTCTATTGTTAGACCTATGCACCTTACTTTTGTTGTTTCATTTGTTTTTTGTTCTTTCTTTAGAGTTGATTTGGTTTTTAATTTTAGGATTTTCTTTTGAATTTTTTTTGTTCTTTCTGGGTTTAAACTTTCTGTTGGAAGTTCGAAAAATATTTTGAATTTTTTGAAGTCTAGTTTACCTTTTCTAAAAAAATATTTTGAAAAGTCATTCATTGCTTTGAATGCGTACATTATGAATTCATTTTGGTAAGATTCTTTTCTTGCTGGAAAGGTTCCTCCCATTATGATTAGTTCAACTTTTTCTACTGATTGGTTTAGTAGTATGAATTGTTCTAATCTGTTGAAAACTTGTAAATAAGGGTCATAGTTGTTTCTAACTCCTCGCATTGTTGCTGGTTCGTGACCTGTGTAGGATTGTGGAATATCACCAAAGTGTGATTTTGGTCCTCCTGGGCATGTAATACATTTTCCATGTGGACATTGTTCAGGTGATGTCATGATCGCAACTGGTGTGACACCAGAGATTGTTCTTGTTGGTTTTGTTACTAAGTGTTTTAACTTTTGAAACTCTGTATTATTTGCATGTGAAAGAATCTGTATTAATGATGGAAACACTTTTGGTCTGTACTTTCTTGCAAGCTCTCTTGTAAGTTTTAGTACTTGTTCTTGTGTTTCTAACTTATCTTCTATTATCTTTTTTATTAACTCTTTATACATGAAATTAATTAATAAAGAAAAGTTTATATATGTTGTTGATTGCTAAGGTAGTATGAAAAAGAGGTTTGCTCCTTTATGGAAAAGGGCTGTTGCGTATATAATTGATATATTTGTTGTATCATTTCTTGTGGTTACTCCATTTTCTGGATTTCTTGATGCTGATGTTGAGAGTTTTGCAGATTTGTTTACATTAAATTTTTCATCTGAGGTTATTTTTATTGGTGTTGTGATTGCTATTTTGACTTTACTTTATTGGTCTTTCTTAGAGTGGAGGTTTCAGCAGACTGTTGGTAAGATTTTGTTGAGGATCAGAGTTAAAGGTAATATTACATTGTGGCAAGCTATTACTAGGAATGTTACTAAGTTGTCAACTTTGGTTTTGATTTTGGATGTTTTGTATATGTTTTACACAAAAAAGCATCAAAGGTATTTTGAAAAGTTGTCTAGGACTGAGGTTATTAATGAGCCAAAGAAAAGGAGGGGATTGTTTTGAGTAAAGTTTTCAAAGTTTTATTGTTTTTAGCATTTTTGTGGGGTTTGAGTTATTTTATTGCAAACTTTGCTTTGGGTGTGGATGTGAGTGGTAGTATCGGTGCTGGTGATAAAGTTGCTGTGATTCCTGTTAATGGTATGATTACTTTGAATGGTGGTGGAAGTTTGTTTATGAGTGCTACTTCTGGTGAAGAGATTGTTAATAATATTGAACAAGCTGAGTCTGATAGTTCAATCAAAGGAATTGTTTTAGAAATTAATTCTCCTGGAGGTACTGTGATGGGTTCAAAAAGAGTTGCTGATAAAATTGGAAGTGTTGAAAAGCCTGTTGTTGCAGTGATTACTGAGTCTGGAACTTCTGGTGCTTATTGGATTGCTTCGCAAGCTGATTATATTATTGCTGATGAACTTAGTATTGTTGGTAGCATTGGTGTTTTAGGAAGTTATCTTGAATTTTCTGGTTTGTTGGATGATTATAATGTTAGTTATCAAAGGTTGGTTTCAGGACAGCATAAAGATATTAGTTCACCTTACAAAGAGATGAGTGATGAAGAGGAAGCACTTATTCAAGAGAGGTTGGATACTATTCATAGTTTTTTTATTGCTGAAGTTGCAAATGGTCGAAACATGACTTTTGAAGAGGTTTCTGATTTGAGTACTGGTTTGTTTTACTTGGGTTTAGAAGCTAAAGAGTTAGGTTTGATTGATGAGCTTGGTGATAGTGATTATGCAATTGCTTATGCTAAAGAGGTTTCTGGAATTACTAATGGTGGTGTTTCTGAGTATAATGAAGAGGATACTTTGTTTGATAAATTAAAAGGTTATATGGCTTATTCTTCTTTTTACATTGGCCAAGGAATTGGTTCTGTTCTTGTAAGTTCTGATTCTGGTTGGGAAATAAGGGTTTAGTAACATTTATTAAGTTTCTATACTTGAGTTATTATATGGAATGGATTGGTTATGCTGCATTGTTTTTTTTAATTATTGCTTGGCTTGTTGAGGCTGTTGATCTGATTAAGAATAAAAAAGGTAGGTTGGATGTTAAATTTGCAACATTTTTTATTATTGGTTCTATTTTAATGTTGATTTATTCTATACAAATTAAAAATACTGTATATATTATTATGAAGAGTATTGTTCTGTTTTTGAGTTGTCTTTCTTTGTATTACACTTTAGAACTGCATAAGAAGAAGAAAAAGTAGTTTTTAGCTTGCTATTATGGGCTTAGAAAGCTTTAAAAGTGTGAGATTTCTCTTTTTTAGTGGCAGGCTAGGTGGGTGGTTAGTCGTCACCTGTTACCCTAAATCGACTTATGAGGGACTGAAGTCTTGGAGCGGTATCTTGTTAGGTGCTGGTCTCAGAATGGACGTTGAAGCTTTGTCCTACTGGGTTGGTGGTTTTGTGAATCGGGTCAGGACAGGAATGTAGCAGCCCTAAACACTTTCACTGGCGCTTGTGGGTTCGCAGAGCTGAGGAAGTTCTGGGGTTAACTGGTTACTTGGCTTGGTACTCATCCTTGACATGCCTGCTATAATATAAATTTTTATAAATGTAAATGTGGTTTCTTCTTTTATGGGTGAAAGAAAACTTGTTGATATTACTTTGGATGAAGCAGTTGAAGTTCTTAGGTTAGCAGAAATTCATGAAGAAAGTGCAGAGTATGAATTGAGACTTAAAGTTAATGCTCGTCTTGGAGATTTTGCTCAACTTTCGTATGAACTTGATGGAGACAGACATACTGCTGCTAACTTTTCTGATACTGAAAATGCTGTAATTCTTTATGCTGGTATTGGGTCTTTTGGAACTCATCATAAAATTATAAGATATCTTGATGAAAGAGGATTTGATTTGGAATCTTTATGTTAGTTAAGTATTAGTTTTAACATAATCTTTATTAAATCTGAAAACAATTTATTTTTATGGATGATAATAAATTCTTAGAAAAATGTGTAAAAAAAGCCTATAAAATTAATAAGGCTTTTTGGAACTTTGATATTAAATTTAATGTAAGGTCTGTTTTAACTAGAAAGGATATGGACAAAGAATGGGAAGGGAAAACTCAGAAATGGATGGTTGCTTTTGCTTGGAATAAAAAACTTATTATTTTTGCTCCTTCTGTTTATGAGAAATTAGGTTGTCATAAATTAGAAAGTTATCAAGATACTGTTACTCATGAGATGAATCATCTTTTCTACCAAAAATTTGTTGGAACTTACAAACCTTTATGGCTTTCTGAGGGTTTGGCTACGAATATTCAAAAGGAAATGAATATTAAGATTAAAAAAATAAATCCTGACTTTTTGTTATACACAGAAAAAGGCTGGCATAAGAAAAGCTATGAACATAGCTATTTGGCTGTTAAGCTATTGTTAGACAAACTTGGAAAGAAAAAATTATTACATTTGTTAAAAAAATATTCTAAAAGTCCTAAAAAAGACAATTATACTAAACTTTTTGGACCTTATCTAAAAGTTTTCTAAAATTAAAAAAATAAAAAAAGTTAGCAGAGCAAGCTCTACTTAAAATAAGAAGAAGTTAAAATTCTTATGTTTGCATCTTTTGGATTTACTTTAGAATCCATTGCAACAACACACTTTACACCTGATCTCTCTGCAAGTGATAGGAAGTCTTTTGTAATTGTGCCATCAAAAACAACTGCATTGATGTCTTTCAAACTTCTTACTGTGCTTGGTAATTCTGTTGCTGGAACCTTTCCTAAAATTTCCATTTTTGCATCTAAGATAAATGCTCCTCTTGTACCAACCAAGTCATCCAATAATTCTTTAAATTTAGCAAGGTGTTTTTCGCTTAATTTTAAAACTACTTTTTTAACCGGTGCTCTTGGTGCTGGACCTCTTGAAGCAGGACCTCTTGAGGCTGGACCTCTTGCAGGGGCGCTTCTTTGGTAAGCTGGCTTTTTCTGAAATGCTGGTCTTGATCTTGGCGCATCTTTGATTTCCATTTTTGCTTGCTCTACTGCAACCTTTCCTCTTAGAGCTTTATGGATTTCTTTCTTAGTTATCTCTTCAACTTCTTTGCCATCTGGTGCTTTTACAACAAAATCAATTTCTGCTCTAGCTGTTACTTCTTTGATAATCAAGTCTCCACCTCTGTCACCATCAACAAACAAAGTTACTGTTTTTTGTTTTGTTAATTCTATGATTGAGGTTGGCATTGATGTACCATTCAAAGCAACTGCATTTTTGAATCCGCATTTTAGTAAGTTCAGAACATCTGCTCTTCCTTCTACAATGATTATTTCTTCTCCATCTTCAACTGCTGGACCTGCTGGTAATCTTTCTCTTCCATATTCAGTGATGTTCATCATTCTTACTGATTTGTTTACTTCTTCTGTAATTTCTTGAGAATCTGGTAAAACATCTTCTGTAAGATTTTTTAATAATTCTTTTGCTCTACTGATTAAGAAAGTTCTTTTTGAAATTCTAACATCTTCAATTTTTCCAATTTTAACTTTTGCATTACAAGGACCAATTCTTTGAATTGTTTCTAATGAAGCTGCAACTATTGCTGTTTCTGCTTTATCTAGACTTGAAGGTATTGTTATTACTCCTTCTGTTTTGCCTGATTTTGTGTCTGTATTTACTTCAATCCTGCCAACTCTACCTGATCTTTGAAGTTCTCTTAGTTCTAAATCTGAACCTAGTAAACCTTCTGTTTGACCAAATACAGCTCCAATGATGTCTGGTCTGTCAACCACACCTTCAATTTGGATTGATGCGTGAACGATATATTTTGAAGATACCGGACTTATTTTTCCCATTTTTATTTTCCTCCTACAAGTAAAGAAATTCCTATTAGGTAAAACGATTCTCCCTCTCCCAACCGTTTTACACTCTAACTCTCGAAACCGAAATGAATGTTAGTAAATATGATTATCTTTTACTCGTGTTTGTATTATGATATTGCCCGTAACACTAACTCCCAAGCTCATTGTGTTGGCCGTTGCCGTACTCCATTGAGTATTCTCATGCCGGGCTTACTTTTATAAAACTAGTGCTTATTTATATAATTTGTGGTTTTGGGGTACAGGGCTTGTATTGATAGAATTTAATGGTTTTGAAAGGTCTTTTGTAGGGAAATTCTTGGTTTTGACTGCCATGTTGGGTCTGAGCTGATTTTTGGTGAAAATATGGGCCTAGGACTGATTCAAACCAAACTTTTTCAAAGTTTGATCAAATGAGAGGTGGTTTACAACCACCTGAATATAATAATGGGCCTAGGAGGATTTGAACCCCCATATTCTGGTATCTCCTTTTTCAATCCGAAGCCAGATATGCTATCCAGATTACATCATAGGCCCATGGTGTTTTTGATGGATTTTGATGTTATTAAAGGTTATCCATACCTCTGTTATAGGTTGCTTCCTTTTCTTTGCTAAAATAGCATGCAGGGAGCTCTCTCCTTGCTCTGTGGTAGGCTATGCACTCACAACAGATCCCTTTTTTTGAGCAGGAATAGGTGCAGTTGCAATGCTTTAGGTTTTGTTCTTTTTTACATTCCATGGAGAATATTTAGATGTAGAAGTTAATAAAATTTACTTACGAAGGTGTGCTGGTACTTTTTTACTAAAACTTTGCCTTGGTAACCATTTACCATTTTTGTAAGTATGGCCTGTGTCATTTCCACTGTCATAAAGCATTTCTTTTCTTTCTTCTGCTTCAACAGTGTAGTAATCATGGCTTAGAAATTTATTTGTAGATTTCATCCTAAATGACTGGTCAGCTCTACATGTAATTTTTGGATCTCTTTGTTCAATCCTTTTTGCAATTGATGTACTTGGTATCTTTTCAATCTCAGAACATTCTATTGTTTCTGTTGCAAATGCTTCTTCTCCATTCCATTTAATGGGTTTTCCTTTTTGTTTTTCTGCTAATTTTTTATTTTTATACCATAGTGCTCTGCCTGTTGGATCTTGATGTTCTCCTGTCAGAACTTCTAAGAGTGCTCTGTATGCTAATAGAGCTCTATCTGAATTGATATCTCCTGTAGCCAAACTGTATTCTCCTTCTTTTTCTGCTGTTTGGAAATCTTTGTAATGAAAATGTGTACAACTAAATTGACAATCTCTTGGTCTACCTTCTTCATCAATTGATTTACATTCTCTTAGGATACTTTCAAAAGTACCATTTTTACTGAATTGTAGTTTTCCTGTAAGGTTTTCAAACTCTTCTGTACAGTTGTCAAATTGGTATCTGTTATTGATAACATGGGCAATTCTTCTGTATGATTCTTGTAATTGATCTAAGTCAAAAGCTTTTACTGGAACTTCTTCTTTTTTACCTTCTTTGTTTGTGATCCATCTTGTTCCTACTTGAACTAAAGCTTTTTCATCTGAACCTTCGTGGTAAATAGCTCTTGTTAGATAAACTAATTCTTCTGGTGTTATATTAACATCATAATGTTTGTAAAGGTCATCTGCTGTGAATTCAATATCTTGTGTTAAAAGATCTTCTAATGTTTGGGTTGTTTCTTGAATAGGTTCTTCTTGAATTGTAGAATCATTGTCTGCAGGTTGTTCTGAACAGCCTCCTAAGTATAAAGCTGCTGTTCCTAATCCTAAATTTTTTAGAAAATCTCTTCTATTCATTCGCTTGCCTCTATATGTTCATGAAATCTTTCTATTACTGGTACTAACTTTTCTCTTTCTGCTGTGAAAAATCTGTGTCCTGCTTCAATCTTTGTAATTCTTGCTTTAAGCATTTCTGCTATTTCTGTTCTATCTTCACTAAATACTCTGTCTTGTTTTGTATCAATTACTAATGGAGTTTGACTTACTTTTACATCTGCTAACTTTTTTTTTGCATCTAGTGTTAGTGCATATCTTGCTGAAGTTGCTCTTGGAATTAATGCTGCTCCCCAATGTTTGCTTTTTTCTGTTTCTCCATCTCCATCATGCCATGTTTGGTTTGTATTTGGATACCAACATGGTATTGGAAGATGTTGTAATAGTTTGAATGCTGTTTCTAAATCAACTCCTAATAATTTTCTAACTTTTCCTTTATGGCTTAGTGCATCTCTTGCAGTTGTCCAGGGTGCTGCAAGTGTGATACTTTTTGCTTTCTCTGTTTTACCTGCATATCTTCTATCTCTTGTTAGTATATCATATCCTATACATGCTGCCATGCTGTGTAGAAAGTAATGTCCTTCTGGTGAATCTTCAAATTGCATTTGTGCTGCATCTGCACTGTAAAGACCTGCTCTTGTGATTAATCTCGAAACTGCAGGATGGTATGTAATGTGGACTGGATGACCTGTTAATTGAGCTGTCAGACCAGGAAACAAGCCTAAATAACTTGTTCTTCTAAGCTCCTGATCTGATAGTTCAGCTCTATCTCCTTTTGGGGGAGGTGTAGTCCCAAAACCAGTAAGGATTACTATTGGTGTCTCACTAACTTGGTCCTGTGGGTTATACCTCTCTGTTATCAACCCTCTTGGTGATCTACCTCTATTGTGTGAAAATTCTAAGGTTTTCATACTATATTTGTCATTTTTCTGATTTATAAAAGTTGTGTTTTGTAACTACTTTGAAATAGTATAAATTATTTGGTTGCAGACATATACACACTAAGTGTTGAGCCAATACCAACATTGTCCATAATCCAAGCCATGTCATCAAGACCTACATTGATACAACCATGAGATTTATTTTTTCCAATTTTGTCTGGATCTGGTGTTCCATGAATTGCAATATGTGGTGCCCATGGTCCTGATAATTGTAACATTCCAACTGCATAGTATTTATCTGCATGTGCTTGACCAAACTTATTTCTTAAAGCTTCTTGATCAAATTCTTTTATTACTAAATACTCTCCATTTGGTGTAACATATTGACCAAATCTGTCTTTATCTTCTATAAGTTCTTCTCCAGTGCCTACATCAATTGTTCTTATTAAAGTTCCACCATTAAAAACATACATTGTGTTTGTTGTTTTGTCTACAGTTAAATCATATCCTGGATTATCGTCTCTTTGAAGTCTATTTTTACCAAATAAAAGTAAATCTCTTGCTGTTTTAACATGTTCTTCTATAGTAACTAAACCACCTTTTGGTTTTCCAGAACTTGCAACTCTTGTTATTTCAGAATCTATATCTGCATGTAAATAATCTCTCATAGTTAGATATGTTGCACCTAAATATAGTCCTGTTGCAACAGTAGCTAGTGAAACTAATCCTGCTAATCCTTTCCCAGCTTTTCTTATTTTGCTCATTGTTCTATGTATGCCTCATATTTTCTTTCTGCGTTAATGACTTTTTGTAGGAAATTATTATCTCGTCTTGCAACATCAGCAACAGCTTCGATAACTTCATCTGTATCAGCTTCATTTGCGATTAATACATGTGCTCCTGCGTTTAGTGCTAAAATTGCTGCCTTTGCTTCTAGATTTTCTGTATCACTTATTAAATTTAACTCTTTTTCAGTAAGTTTTCCTTCTTGAACATATGATATTAAACCTTGCATTGAAATGTCATCAACTATAACCAAGCCTTGGAAATTTATTCCTCTAAATTGGTTATTATTATATCTTTCTCGAGTTAAATATTCTATTGCTCTTGGAGATATAGAATAAGGCCTGCCCTTATCTTCACCACAAGGATTACCTACATGGGTTACCATGATTGCATCTAAATCTTCTCTTAATAATCTATAAGTTTGTCCTGCCCATAATTTTGGTCTAATTGTATCTGTGTTAGCAACAGTTTCATCATGAATGTCTCCTTCTTCTGTTAAACCTGCTGTTAAAAAATGTTTTCCAACAACACGAATTCCATGATTGTGCATTGCGGTAATATAAGTTTTTGCAATTTCTCTTGTTACTAAATGTCTATCACTAAAATTTCTTTGCATTTCATTAATTAAATTTCCTTCAGAATCTTTTGATGCAACATCTAAAACTGGACCAAAAACAGAATCTATTCCTCTGTCACTTAATTCTTTTGCATAACTATTAAACAATGTTCCTATTTGGTTAGCTCTTTCTTTTTTAGATTCATTTGGAGTGATTATTTGTCCTATATTTGGACCTACAATTCCTTCTGTTAAATAATCTCCAATTTCTTGGGCTGGAGGCATTACACCTGTTCTTAGAACATATCCTCCTTCTCCTTCATCATAAATCAAAACTCTTTGTTCTTCTTTTTCTGCTCTTGAAAGAATTTTTTCTACAGATCTTTGTGTTCTTCTTGGATCATATGAACTAAACTCTCCAAAGAGATGTCCTTTTCTAGTTTCTCCTTTTCTTAATAAAACTCCACCAGGTGTATATTCTCCAGTATTGTTTGATCTTGTAATAAAAAGTTCTGCAATTATTTGTTCTAATTCAGTTCTTTTGTTTGGTAATTCTGCTTTTTGAATTGGATCTATATTTCTTTCTTCAGCTGCAATTGGAGATTTATATTGTTCTTGTAGGCTGAAAGAAGGGAACCAAGTTTTTTTTAAAGATTGTAATTCTGGAACCTTGTTTAAAAGAATGTATGGTCCCATTAATGTAGTTAAAGCTACTCCTACTGCAGTTGCTGCAAAATATCTTTTTCTCATATTTTTTTACTGATTTAACTATTTATAAAAGTTTTGTTTTGTAATTACTCTTAAGTGATATCAAGACAAGATTTTTAAAGATTGAGATTTTAATATTTATAATGGCAAGATTAGTAATTACTAAACCTGATAGAGCATTTCCTGAAGATTATGGAACAGGTCTTTTTGTAGAGGATGCGCTTGGTTTAAGACCACCTTATTTTACACAAGGACCAGATCCAAATTATGTTTATATCCTTCCTAAAGAGTCTCCTTTGCCTAAAAATGAAGAAGAGTTATCTGATAAAGTTAAGGATTAATATTCAAGTTAGCAAATATTTTTAAAGATTCTTTGCTTTGAAATGTCTATGGAAGAAAAAGAGATTGAAAGTATTGCTGTCAAAGCAATGAAAAAGTTCCCTTACAAAATAAAAAATCCAATTATTTTATTTATGAAAAAAAAAGAGTTTTCTAAGTATTTGAATGGAATGAATTTAGTTAAACACTTGAATAAAACACCTTGTTTTGTGGCTGAAATGAAGGGTGGTGATGTTATTTATTATTGTGAAGATATTATTAATGGTTTAGTTAAAGGTTTGAGAAAGGAAACTAGGATTAAATTTATTGAAGGGATTACTTTGCATGAATTGTTTCATGTTTATAATCATATGCCTGTTAATTCAAGATCAGGTGCTTTGTTTTCTGAGGAATTAGTGCATGAGGAGTTGGATGAAAAGTTTCCTGAGCAAGCAAAGGTTTTGAAAAGGTTTAAGAAAAAATGAAAAAAACTGTTGAAGCTAGGGCTATTGGAAGTAATGAGATTAAGGCTTATGTAGCAGGTAGATATTCTCAAAAAATTAAAGGTGTTCAATTGGATCTGTTTGGGGAGAAAGTTAAGATTGTTGCTGATAAAATTTCAGAAAAAAGACATTCTGTTTTAAGTGAGAGAGAAATTCTTGCTATTGCAAAGGCTATTGAATTAAAACTTAATTTTGATATTACTGATGCTGAACAAGGAGAAAGTTCAATTAAACATCTTCTTCTTATTGAAAAACAATTACAAAATATTTATTCTATTTTGTATGGTGCATTTTCAATGTTAAAGAGGGAATTTGGGGTAGTTCGAGATAAAGATGTTGTGCATATATCTTATAAAAGAGGTTATGGTGAAAGATATAGAAATATTTTTTTGAATAGTATCAATTCTTTAGCTTTACTATTAAATCATTGGGAAGGAATTCCTAAGGATGTTAGAATAGTGATTAAAAATGAAATTGAAAGGTGGACTTATCTTATTCAAGTTTTATCTGTTTATGAAAGAAAGGGAATGGCTGCTATTGAATTTAGATCTGAATTAGTAAGGTTTGATAGAGCTTTGAATCAGAACTGGATAACTTTGTTGTTTGAAGATGATATTATGGTTGCATAGAAAAGATTTAAAAGTAAGTGAGGCATTATTGTTTTTATGGCTGAAAAGGGTATTACTGTAAAAAAGAATGAGAATTTTTCTGAGTGGTATACACAAGTTATACAAAAAGCTGAACTTGCAGATTATACTGGTGTTTCTGGTTGTATTGTTTTTAGGCCTTATTATTATGCTGTATGGGAAAAAATAATGGATCTTGTTAATGCAAGAATAAAAAAGTATAGTGTTAAAAATGCTTATTTTCCACTTTTTATTCCTGAATCTTTATTGATTAAAGAAGAGGAGCATGTTGAGGGTTTTGCTCCAGAGGTTGCTTGGGTTACACATGCAGGTAAAACAAAATTAAATGAAAAATTAGCTATTAGGCCTACTTCTGAAGCTATTATGTATGATTCTTTTTCAAAGTGGATTAGAAGTTGGAGAGATTTGCCACTTAAAATTAATCAGTGGAGTAATGTGGTAAGGTGGGAATTTAAACATCCTGTTCCCTTTTTGAGAACTAGAGAGTTTTTGTTTAATGAAGGTCATACTGTATTTGCAACTGAAAAAGAATCTTTGAAAGAACAAGATTGGGTTATAGAGATGTATAGGTATATTTGTGAAGATTATTTGGGGATATATTCTATGATTGGAAGGAAAACTGAAAAAGAGAAGTTTGCAGGCGCTGTTTTTTCTGTTTCACTGGAGCATTTTATGCCTAATGGTAAAGCTATACAAGGGCCTATATTCCATCATGATGGACAAAAATTTGCAAAAGCTTATGATGTAACTTTTTTGAACAAAAATGAAAAGAAAGAATATGCTTGGCAAAATACTTGGGCAATTTCTTCTAGAATGTTGGGTGTTTTAATTTATTCTCATGGTGATGATAAAGGGTTGGTTTTGCCTCCAAAGGTGGCTCCTAACAAATGTGTGTTGGTTCCAATTTTAATTAAAGGTAAAGAAAAAAATGTTTTGAAAAAGTGTAAAGACTTAAATAGGAATTTGAAAAAGTTTGATTGTATTTTTGATGATTCAGATTATAGTGCTGGTTGGAAATTTAATCAATGGGAAATGAAAGGTGTTCCTGTTAGGATTGAAGTCGGACCTAAGGATGTTGAAAAAAAGCAGGTTGTTTTGGTTCGAAGGGATACTGGTGAAAAACTTTTTGTTAAAGAGAGTGAGATGGTTAAGAAGATTGAAGAGTTGTTACTTGATATTCAAAATAATCTGTATAAAAGATCTAAGAAAATGGCTTTGGATAATATGGTTGATGTTAAAGATACTAAAGAATTGAAAAAAGCTATTAAGGATAAGAAGTTAGCTAAAGCTTTCTGGTGTGGTGATCAAGGTTGTGAAGAGATGATGAAAGATCAAACTGGTGGAGCAAAAATTTTAAACATGCCTTTAAATCAACCTAAGAAATTTGGTAAATGTGTTTATTGTGGTAAAGATGGTAAACATCTGGCTTATATTGCTAAGAGCTATTGAATATGAAAAAAATAAAGTCTTTTGATGGGGTGATGATTAATTATGATTATAGAGAGAAGAATCCTAATTTTCCTGTGATGGTTTTTCTTCATGGTGTTGGTGTTAATTTGACTGTTTGGAATAAAGAGGTTAAGTTTTTTAATAAAAAAGGTTATTCTACTCTTGCTATTGATTTTAGAGGGCATGGGTTATCTGATATACCTCTTGATGAGAAGGCTTATCACTTGAGAAATTTTGTTAAAGATGTTAAGAAAGTTTTGGATGTTGAAGGAATTGATAATTTTACTTTTGTTGGACATAGTTTTGGTGGTTCTGTTCTTTTGGATTATTTGATAACTCATAAGGATAGGTTACCTGTTAATGCTGTGTTAGTTGAAGCAACTTACAAATATCCTTATCCTAGAAATCATGAGTTGAATTTGAATCCTTTAGTTGTAAAGCTTTTGAAGTTTTTAGTTGGGCGGGGGTGGTTTAATTCTTATCCTTGTGAAATTGATTTCAGTGATGTTACAAAGTTGGGTTGGTATAAAGATAAGTTGTATCACTTGCCTATGCGAACTATTTTTTATACTTTGCATGAAGCTCAGTTGTATTCGAAAAGGTATAGAAAGCAGATTGTTAAAGATTTACAGAAAGTGGATTTGCCTTTGCTTGTTGTTGCTGGGGATACTGATTCTATTCTTGATGTTAGTTTGTCTAAAGAGATTCATAATTTGATTAAAGGTTCTAAATTTATTTTGTTTAAAGGTGTAGGGCATAAGTTGCCTTTGATTAGGGCTCGAAGGTTGTCTCGAACAATTCTTAAGTTTATATCATAAATTATATAAAGACTGGGTTTGAACTTATTTTTATGGATTTTAAAACTACTGTTGATGATTGTGATATTGAAGTTAGTTTAATTAATCGTAATGTTTTAGTTTTTGTTCCTGGGATTCCTGGACATGCAAATTCTAGAGAGATTGTTGCTGCACATAAAGCTATCTTAGATGATAGTATTGCTTCAACTTTTAGATATACCTCTCGTAGAGATCTTGAAGCTTTTGAAGAAGCTAAAGCTGATCGTAATCCTTATGGTATGATGATGTCTTATACTAAAGAAGGTGTTGGAGATAAAAGAATTAACAAAACTCATCAAGATGAGTTTAGAGATCTTAAGGTTGCTATGGATTTTGCTTTGGATGAAAATCCTTCTAATATTTATCTGAGTGGTTTTTCTTTTGGTGGTGGGCTTGCAACTTTATTGTTAGATGAAAGCTATGCTGGAAGGATTACTAAGGTGCTTTTAACTTCTCCACAAATTTATGCTCCTGATCGTGATGGTTTGCCTTGTTTTGGTGGTTTTCCTGACAGAGAAAAGTTTTTAGAGGTAATTGCTGGTTATGAAGGTGAATTGCTTGTTGTGCATCATGAAGATGATCCTGTGGTTGCAGCTGCTGATGTTGCTGAATTAGTTTCACGTGCTGGAACTGATAAAAAAGAATTTAGACTTTTAGAAGGAGCTAATCATGGGTTTGGTCATGATGTTGAAACTTATGCTGAAATGCATAGAGATTTCTTTTTATGAATATACATTTTTAATTTTAGATTTGTAAGGGTATTTGCTGTGTTCGTATAGAATTATTTTTGGTTCTGCTTTTTTCTTTACTCTTTTTTGTGTGATGTTGTAACCACCATTAACTTTCTTTAAAGTTTGTGTGCACAATTTTTTGTATTGTAGTTCTAATCTTTTTGATGGCATTAATTTTTTCTTTAGTTGGAATTCTATTTGTAAAACAGCATCATATTTTTTTGTTAATTTTGTTTTTAATCTAAAATTTCCTGTTGTTGAGTTTGCAATTTCTTTGTTTTGGTAAATACACTCTTCAATGTTTTCTGGGTAAATCATGAATGCTTGGAATTTAACTGGGCCATCCGCTCTACCTGCAATGTATAGGAAAGGTAAAGGTAATGTGAAGTCTCTTTCTATGTTATGTTTTTTTAGAATCTTTTGCATGTCTTTGTATGAAACAGTTCCACCAATATCTTGTAGATTATATTTTATTGCAGGTTGTACTGCTTCAGGTAAAATTGTTGTGAATATAAGTTCCTTTTTTTTGTTAGTATGGATGTAAAGGTTTAATGGGTACTGAAACAACATTGGTGTATCTTGTAAATCTCCAAACAATTCTTTTTTTAATGTTTTATTTTTTTCTGTTAGTCTTCTAATAAAAACAGTGTCATTTGTTTCAAGGCCACCAAGAATTCCTATGTCAGATGCACCGAAACCAGATCTGATTTTTTTTGCTCCTGATTTTTCTGCAATATAATCTCTCCATGCTTCTGGGAATGCTTCTCCACCTGCACCAAAGTTAATTTTGTATTTTTTCCAAGGGAACCTTACACTGTTTCCATAGTCAACAAGATCTTTTATGAAAGGTGGGTAACCTGTTACCATGATTTGTTCGAACTGGTTACCAATTTCTTTTATTGTTTCTAGAATCTCTTCTTTGTTTGGACCTGTGTTAATTACTGGACTGTGTGCTGAAGCGAATTCATTGAAAGTGATTCCTGTAACCCAGCTTCCTAATACAAAACCATTTATGATTAATGTTTTTTTACTTGAGATATTAAAGTTTTCATCTAAACCAATACTTAGTGAAGTTTGGCCAAAAGAGTTTTCTTTGTGTGATCTTGCCCAGTAACATTGTTTTCCTGAGTGTCCTGAACTCTTTACAAGCATGTTAATTTTCTTATAATTGCCATCTATACAAAGGTCTGTAATGTCTTTTTTTGCTTTGAAAACATAATTGTGTTTGTTTGTTTCTGGTATTTTGTCTTGAAAGTCTTTTATTGTTTTTATTTTTTTCAAATTAACTTTCTTCTTTTTCAAAAATTTCTTGTATCCAGGTATTGTTTTTGCATTTTTGTGAAATGTGTATAGTAAATATTTCTCTCTTAATGTTTCAATTGTTTCTGGATCTAAGTTTAGAAAGTATTTTTTAAATTTTTCATAATTTTTTGCTTTTCTTGTTGTAATACTGTGAACTAAAGATGCTGGTAAATATTTAATTAAGAGTTTCATGTTGTTTTCTATGTCTAAGAAGTTTTTAAGTTTTTTCAAAGCAAGCTCTTTTCATCATGTACAAGGAATTTAACAAATTTGTTTTTTTTGTCAACTAAAATACATTTTGGTTTGATTCTTTTGTTTGTTAGCTTGAAAGTCATTATAATAACTTCATGTCCTTTTTTTATTAAATGCGATGCTGCACCATTGACGCAGATTACACCTGAGTTTGTTTTTCCTTCAATCACATAGGTTTCTAGTCTTGCACCATTTGTTTTACTTACAACTAAAACTTTTTCTCCTGGCCAGATATCTACTTTTTTTAGAAGGGCTTTGTCGATTGTGATGCTTCCTATGTATTCTAATTTTGATTCGGTCACTGTAGCTCTGTGAATCTTTGAATGGAGCATTGTTCTCATGTTTGTTATTTAGGGTGGTTTCGCTTTATAAGATTTCTTTACCATTCATAGATAGTAAAAGATATAAATTCTTATAAAGGGATTATTTCAGTCTTTTATAAAGGAAAAATGGCATTACCCTCCCAAGCTGAAGATACTATAATTAGTCAAGGCCCTACTGTTAGTCATAGAACTATGACTGCTGGGATTCATCTTCTAACTCATCTTGATGCTAAACTTCTAAATTATGCTTTTTTGGGTATGGAAATTCCTGAAGAAGTTCCTGATGTTCCAATAAGAAAAGATGTTGCTTTGGCTCTTGATGATCTTGCAGAAAGAGCTTATAGTCATTTTGTTGGAAATCCTGAAGGGTGGTGTGATTTAGAAGAACAAAGGAAGTTTATTTGGAATCTTTTTGAAGCAACTGGTGACCAAGCCTTTCTTTTTGATATGGGTAGATATGTGAAAAATGAGCCTGAGTTTGATAAAATTAGGGGTGGTTTTAAAATGGCTCTGACTCCTTATAGGGCACTTAGTATTGGTATGGAAACAGCAGGTAGAAAATTTAATAGGTTTTTGGTTTCAACTGTTGTTGGTGGTGGTAATGGTTTTGTTGATGCACAGATTAAGTATAATAATCCTAAGGAGGTGCATGAGTTAGGAGATTTATTTACATTGGGTGTGTTGACTGCTGGTATTGAAGATTTTTATATTGGTTTGGAGGATTTTCTTATTTCTCCTTTAGTTTCACCTTTTTCTCCTGAAAGGGAGGCTGAAAAGGCTGATCTTTTGAGTGGTCGAGATATTGTTAGATATGTAGTTCCTAAGGATTGTCAATATTTGTCTGATGATGGTGTTCATGTTTATAGGTTGCAATGGAAAAGACCTAATATGGGTTGGATTAAAAGTAAATGTGAACCACTTGTTGTTTTCTTAAATAGTTTATATGAATCCGGAAATAGAACTAGAAGAGGTGCAATTCAGTTACAACAATCTTTGGCACTTCAACATTTTGATGATGTTCTGGCTGATGCTGAGGATTCTCGGTTGGCAACGGCTGTGGCAGATCTTGCTACTGCTGATGCAAGGGCTGATGCTGCAGAAGAGAAAGCTGAAAGAATTGCTGTTGAGGCCCAAAGAGAAAAGATATTGACAATGTATGACTCTAGAAATCAAGAGTTACTTAGAGAAGGACAAAAATTAGACCTTGTCCGGAAGGTTTCTCATGATGCTAAAGGTTTGATTATTGAATCTACAGGTGGTTTTGCAATTATAAAAAAATCTCTTTTAGAAGCATGGAATATTCGATATGGTTTGGGTTTAACTATAAAGCCTCGTATGAGGGCAACAAGAGTTGATACTTTGTTTGATAATCTTGATGTATCAAGTTTTGAGGATTTTGATGCTTTGCTTTATAAAAATATTGCTGAAAATTTGAATCTTGTTTTTCAACAAGGTCAATCTGCAGGATCTATTTTAGAAGAGCTTTTGAAAAATGAGGATTTTAAACCGGAAGAACATGCTTCTTTTTCATATAAAGGTCTATGGGATATTTTATCTAATAACTTTACAGCTTCATTTCCAAGAGTAGATTATAGTTATGAAGTTCCTGATGTTCAATTGGTTGGAAGAGAAAGATCTCTTGAAATGGCATTTTATAACGCATTAAAAAATGGTGCTGATGCTATTTCAAAAATTGAAAATGGTTATGTGGCTGTAAATGCTTATGTTGATGGTTCTAACTTAGTTACTTTGGTTTCTAACCCTGGTCCTGTTGTTCCAGAATATGTTCTTGATTCTTTGAATACTGGAAAACATGTTACAACAACAAAAGGTGGTACTGGGGTTGGTACACAAATTATAAGAGAAGTTGTTAAAATGGGGCATGGTGGTGGTGTTGAATATAAGGGCCTTCCTAAAGGTGGGTTAGAATTGGAATTGACTCTTCCTTTAGAAAAATAATAAAAAATTAAATAAAAAAATTAAACTTGTGTTGTATCGTCTGCGTAATTTTCTGTAATCATTTCATCTAATGATGTTAATGCCATGTCTCCAAGTTCTTGAATACTGGTTGGTTTCTTTTTAATATAAACTCTTTCTAAATGTGTTAATCCATAAGATCTTATATTTTCTGCTACCATATCTCCAAAACTACTTAAAACAACAATTGCTCCAATATCTTGTCCTTGTCTAATTCTTCTGTTTACAAGTTCTAAAACTTCTTTTCCACTTTGTGGGCCATTTCCTGAAGTGTATAAATTATCTTCACCATCTTGGGTCCCTCTTAAATCCCAATCTAGGAAAAGGTAATCTGTTCTAGCGAAAGGAAGGTCATTTAAGTCTTGTGTTCTTGTAACTTCATAAACACTATCAACTCTTTCATGTTCATCAAGTGCAGCTACAATTTCTCCTCTAGCATTATTGCCATCTTCAACAACAATTGCTCTGTATGTTATTGGTGCATCTAAAATAGGATCTGCTGCTCCATCAGCAACAAAATCTTCTGCATGTTGTTGCATATCTGAACCATCTCTTACTAATCCTGGGATTTCTTCTTCTTTTCCACCAAGTGCTTCTGGTGCTATTTCTCTTGGACCTTGTCCAAATGTATTATCATTATCTTCTGTCATTTTATTTTCTCCTGTTGGGTCTCTTTCTGGTAGGGACTCAACGTTTTCATCGGCTAAAGGATAAACTGTTTCTATAACTCCACCTTCACTAACAAAATTTGCTCCATCTTTCCTTTGTTCTTTTAATGAAGCTTCAAATGCATCTGGATCAGGTAAATCAGTTCCTTTTGTGTGTCTTTTAGCCATTTTATTATTAATTAAACTGAGAATATTGAAATCCTTTTTTAAAGTTTATTGTGCTCTAATAGTTACTTCTTAGTTGTAGTTACATTGGATTAATTAAAGAAAAATTTATATACTCCTTTGTTTTGAAATAGTTTATGGTTCTTGAATCTTTGATTGGGGTGAAGTTTGCTGAAAGAAAACCTTTCCATGTTTTTCTGTTAGGATTCTTGTATGCAACTGTTGCTGTTTTCTTAGGATTATGGATTTTTAGATCTGAAGCAAGTATGATTGTAGTTTTTCTTACTGTGATGGCTTCTATTCCACTTGTTTATGCAACTCTTAGATATGAAGCACAGAGAGATCTTAAAGAGAAAAAAGAATCTAAAATTTTGAAAGGACATTTGTATGGTTTGAGAGTTTTTGTTTTTCTTTTCTTTGGTTATGTTGGTGCTTTAGTTGTTTGGTATCTTTGTTTGCCAGCTGATCTTGTTGCTGATTTGTTTGCTACACAAGTTGCTACAATACAAGCTATTAATGGTAATTTAACTTCTGGTAATGCTACTTCATGGACATTTTTGTCTGCAATTATTGGGAATAATTTGAAAGTTTTATTTTTCTGTGTGTTCTTTTCATTTTTCTATGGTGCTGGTGCAATTTTCATTTTAACTTGGAATGCTTCTGTTATTAGTGCAGCTATTGGTGGGTTTATTAGAGATAGGTTGAGTAGTTATGCTGGTGCTGTTGGGTTTGCAAAAGTTGCTGGTTATTTTGGTGCTGTTTCTTTTGGTTTGTTAAGGTATATGACGCATGGAGTTTTAGAGATAGTTGCTTATTTTATTGGTGGTATGGCTGGTGGTTTGATTTCTCTTGGGGTGTTACATTATAAAATGGGTAATAAGAAGTTTAAGATTTTAATGAAGGATTCTGTTAATCTTTTGATTATTGCTATTTTGGTTATTATCTTTGCAGGGTTGGTTGAAGTTTATATTACACCTCTGATGTTTTAGTGCTTGCTTTTTTTTGTTTAGAATGCAGATAGTAACCTTTATAATCAGTTCTTAGTTTCTTTAACATATGAAAAAGATTTTGAAAAGGCTAGGTAAAACATTTTACCATACACAGGGAGATGTTCACACTCAGTATGGTGTTATTAAAGAGGGTGATCTAACTGGGAATAGAGCTGTTAGTAACACTGGAAAAGAGTTTATTGTTTTTGATGCAAAGTTTGTAGACAGTTTGAAAAAAATTAAAAGAGGTGCTGCAACTATGCACCTGAAAGATATTGGAACTATACTTGGTTACACTGGGGTTGGAAAAGATTCAGTTTGTTTAGAAGCTGGTGCTGGTTCTGGAATGTTAACTTTGTGTCTTTCAAATGTTTGTAAAAAAGTTTATTCTTATGAAAAAAATGCTGATGGTTTTAAAATTGTTAACAAAAACTTAGAAACCTTTAAAGTTGATAATGTTGAACTGAAAAATCAGAGTGTTTCAGAAGCAAAAGAAACTGATATTGATTTGATGGTTTTAGATTTGCAAAATCCTTGGGACTTTTTAGATGTTGCTTACAAATCTTTGAAAAGTGGTGCTTATTTGGTTTGTTATCTTCCAACCACAACACAACTTGGTGATTTGATCAGATCCTTTAATGAAGAGTTTATTGTTGAAAGAGTTTGTGAAGTTTTGCAAAGAGATTGGGTTGTTGAAGGTAAAAAGGTTAGGCCTTTGAATCAAATGTTAGGGCATACTGCTTTCTTGGTTTTCTTGAGAAAAGTATGAAACTCTTGCTTTGCCTTTACATAAAAGTTCATAACCTCTTTTTGCTTTGTCAGAAAAGGTGTCCTGTAATGATTGTGCTCTTTCTATAAAATGATGATATCCTGGTGTTAAGATTAGAATAAAATTTCTTAGTTCAAAGCCCCATACTTCGTTTCCTGCATCTATTAGTGCTTGTCTTCTTTTAATTTCAACATTAGCAATATATTCAAGTTTAGAAACTACCTCTTTATCTGTTGCTTGCATAAAACCTCTCTAAAAATTTACTTTTAAAAAACTTCTGTAGCTAAACTCTTTAACACAAAGTTTATATAGATTATTTAATTAAGTAATGTTATGGGATTGTTTAAGTATATTGCGTTGGGTATTGCTTTGTTAACTTTGTTATCAACTGGGTTAGGTGTTTATTATGGGTATTTTGTTGGTGAAGAAGCTGCTTGGTTGGTTGTTGAGAATTTGGATGATCAGCATGAGTATGATGTTGACAAAGATATTGAGTTTAACTTTTTTCTCTATAATCAAGGTGGAGAATCAGCTTTTATAGATTATGTACAAATGGAAGGTGGTGAAGTTGATCCTGGAAGTGATTTTGTAATTGAGCCTGGTGAATCTTTAGAAATTAGTGTTGTTTTAGAAGCTCCTGGTGAAGAGCTTGGTGTGCTGAAGGTTTTAGAGATTTGGCATGGAGTAAGTTATAATGTAAATGAAATAAATGTGAGGTGGGGACCATGAAATATGTAGTAGATACATCTGTTCTGATTGAAAGGTTGGTTACAGATTATGTTAAGAAAAAAAAATTAAAAGGTGAAATTGTTGTGCCTAGGGCTGTTGTTGCTGAGTTGGAAAATCAAGCTAACACTGGTCGAGAAACTGGGTTTTTAGGTTTAGAAGAGTTGCAAAATTTGCAAAAAGAAAAAGTTAAATTGACTTTTTATGGTGAAAGGCCAAATTTGAATCAGATTAAAGGTGCTAAGAGGGGTGGAGAGATTGATTCTATGATTATTGATGTTGCTTTTGCTGAAAAGGCTACTTTGGTTACTGCTGATATGGTGCAGGCTGAGAGTGCTAAAGCTTTGGGTCTTAAAGTAATGTATATTGAACAAAAGATAAAACAAATATTAGAGATTGAAAAGTTTTTTGATGAAAAAACTATGAGTGTACATTTGAGAGAGGGTGTTTCTCCTTTAGGTAAAAAAGGGCAGCCTGGTGCTTGGGAGTTGGTACAGTTACAAAAGAAAAAGTTAACACAAGAAGATATTCAAAAATGGGCAAAAGAAATTGTTGAGAGAGCAAGGAAAAGAAATGGTGCTTTTGTTGAAATTTCTAGGAGAGGGTCAACCATTGTTCAGTATGGACAGTTTAGGATTGTTATTGTTAGGCCACCTGTTGCTGATGGATGGGAGATTACTGCGGTTAAGCCTTTGGTGCAGTTAGATTTAGATCAGTATGATTTGCCTGCTACTGTGTTTGATAGGTTGAAAGAGAGTGCTTCTGGAGTTTTAGTTGCTGGTGAGGTTGGATCTGGTAAATCTACTTTTTGTCAGTCGCTAGCAGAGTATTATGCTGCGAATGGAAGAGTTGTCAAGACTGTAGAGAGCCCTAGGGATTTAATTTTAAGTGAAGGAATTACTCAGTACTCTAAGAATTTTGCATCAGGTGAAGAGATTCATGATATATTATTCTTATCCAGACCTGATAATATTATTTTTGATGAGATGAGGGATACACCTGATTTTAAGTTGTTTGTTGATCTTCGTCTTGGTGGAAGTAGTATGATGGGTGTTTTGCATTCAGCTTCTCCGATTGATGCTGTGCAGAGGTTTATTTCTAGGATTGAGGTTGGAATGATTCCTTCTGTTCTTGATACAATAATTTTTGTTGATAAGGGAGAGATTGCTAAGGTTTTGACTTTGGGTATGAAAGTGAAAGTTCCTTCTGGTATGACTGAGGCTGATTTGGCTCGACCTGTGATTGAGGTTAAGGATTTGCAGACTAACACTTTAGTGTTTGAAATTTATTCATATGGTGAAGTTACTGTTGTGATTCCTATTGGTGATCAACAGAAAACTGGAGTTGAAGGTTTGGCTGAGAAACATTTGAGGAGAGAGTTGAAGAAGTATTGTTCAAATTTTGAGGTTGAGGTTGTTGGTGGTCATAAAGTTAGGGTGTATGTTCCTCCTGGTTCAAAAGGTAAGTTGATTGGACCTAAAGGTGTGACTATTGATCGGATTGAGAAATCATTGGGTATAAGTATTGATGTTGTTGAGAAAAGGGTTGAAAGAGTTAGGAAGAGAAAGTTAAGTTATCAACTTAAGGAAAGAGGTAACACTCTTTTGTTTACTATTGATAAGAAAGGTAGGGAAGTTGACTTCTTTAATGGTGATGATTATCTTTTAACTTCTACATCTGGTAAGAAAGGTGAAATTAAGTTGAATAAAAGATCTGAGATTGGAAAGAGGATTGTTGACTTATTAGATGATGGTGAGAAGATAGTTATTAGGGGATAGCTTTAAATATTTATATTTTCTTTTTTTGTATAGGGACCTGTAGCTCAGTTTGGATACTTTGTTAAGAATTGACAGGGCTAAAAAGAGCACTTGCCTCCTAAGCAAGGGGTCGCAGGTTCAAATCCTGCCAGGTCCGTTTTATGATGAAAATAGGTAAAATTGAAGCATATAATAAAGTAGAAAAATATGAAGAATTTCAATCTCTTAGACCTGATTATATGAAAGCTATTTTAGCTTCTCTTAAATTAGCTAAGAAATATACTGAGAATAAGGATTCAATTACAATTTCTGACTTTTGTTGTGGGGCTGGGAGCAACACAAAAAAATATGCTGAATTAATGAACATAACAAAAGCTATTTTAATTGATATAAATAAAGGATTTTTAAATCTTGCAAAATCATCCCAAATTAAAGCAGAACAAATAGAGATAATTAATAAAGATGTTTTAGAAGTAAGTTTTAGAAAGGAATCAGATATTGTTTTTTCTATTTTTGCTTATCATCATATGCCTAATGATAAGAAACAAATTTTTATTAATAAAATAAAAGATTCTCTTAAGGATGGAGGAGTTCTTATTTTAACAGAAATTTATCTCCCAACAAAAGAATTATGCTTAAAATATTATGAAAAATTGTTAAATGAGATCCCTGATGATGTAAAGATAGAGGGTTTGGAAGATTTCTTAAAACAAACTGCAAATAGTACTGATTTTGAATTTAAAGTTTCAAAAAGTTTTACAAATAAATTGTTAATAGATAATGGATTTAGAAAAATAGATGAACTTAAAATTTGGCCGAAAGATAATTCTTTTGATCAGGATATAGGAACTTTTGTGGAGGTTTTCAAATTATGATGAAAATAGGTAATGTTAAACTAAAGAATAATTTAATTTTGGCACCCATGGCTAGTGTTACTAACTTGCCTTACAGACTGTTATGTAAAGATGCTGGATTAAGGTATTCTGAGATGATTAATCTTAATGCTTTGTCTCGTGGGAATAAGGCTACTGAGAAATTGTGTTTGACTTGCAAAGAAGAGAAGCCTGTTTCTTTTCAGTTGTTTGGTTTGCGAACTGAGCCAATTAAGAAAGCTGTTTCTATGATTGAATCTAAGGCTGATATAATTGATTTTAATTTTGGTTGTCCTGCTCATCAGGTTGTTGGTGTTGGTTCTGGTGCTGCTCTTTTGAAAAGGCCTGAGAAGGTTGGTAAAATTATTTCTACTATTGTTGGTTGTACTTCAAAACCTGTGACTGCTAAGATAAGGTTGGGTTATGATAAAAATAATGTTGTTAAACTTTGTAAGATTATTGAAGATGCTGGTGCTTCAGCTGTTGCTGTGCATGCTCGTACTTACAAACAAGGGTTTTCTGGGAAGGCTAACTGGAGTGCTTTGAAAGAGTTAGACTTGGGTATTCCTGTTATTGGGAATGGTGATGTTACTGATGGTCGTAAGGCTAAGAAAATGTTAGAGATTTGTGATGGTGCAATGATTGGTCGTGCTGCAATTGGTGATCCTATGGTTTTTTCTCGAATTTTGAAGTATTTGGAAAATGGTTCTGTTGAGAAAATGCCTGGGTTGTCTGAGAAAGTTGGCTGGTTTTTGGATTATTATAAATTGGCTTTGAAATATGATTTGGTTAACTTGCATACTTTGAAACAGAGAGCTCAAGAGTTTACAAAGAATCTTAGAGATTCTAGGATTATTCGAAAAGAGTTGAACAAGATTAAGGATGTCGATTTTATGATAAAGTATATGGAGAGTTTGAGATGAAATTTAGATTTTGGTGTGAATTCCCTGATGATGTTGATTGGGAGAAGTTAGCAAAATGGTTGAATGAATTAGATTTAGATATTGAAATTTATACTGCTGTTAGGTCAAGAAAGGATTTTAACAAACTAAAGAAAAAGATTAGTCATTTTAGTGAAAGAATTGAAGCTAATCCTTGGCCTGTTTTGGATAAAAAAGATGGTTATTGGTTTTCAGGATTTGTTTCTAAAGAAAATATTGATTTGTTAGATGATTTTAAAGATTTGAAAATAAAAATTGATGTTGAACCTCCTTTACCTGATGAAAGTTATACTTTTTTTAGTGGAAGTAAGTGGGTTTTGGGTGGTTTGTTTAAAAAATCTAAGAATAGTGAATATCTTAGAGAGAAAATAAAAAAATTAGATAAGGAAACTAAAATTATAGCTTCATCTTTCCCTATGCCTAAGTTTATGTTGAGAAGGTTTGGTTGGGAAGAGGCTAAAGAAAATAATTTTATGTTTTATCCTAGTTTTGCTCCTCTTTGGATAAGATGGTTGTATAGGTTTTTGTTTAGATTTTTTATTAAAATGAATAAGGGTGCAAATATTGCTATTGGTTTGATTGGAGTTGGAATCTTTGGTGATGAACCTATTTACAAAAGCCTTTCTGAGTTTAAGACTGATTTGAATTTTTTAGATAAGAACAAAGTTAAGAAATGTTTCATCTTTGAATTATCTGCAGTTACTAGAAGAGGAAAAGAATGGTTACAAGTGATAAAAGATTATTCTTGAAGTGCAATTTCTAATAATTTTAAAAACTGTTTTGCTCCATTTGGCTTTAATTTGTACTGTGAAGTTTTCTTTTGCAATTTAGGTATCTCTTTGATAAATTTATTCAAAGTTCTTCTCATGCCTTTAGTGCTTTTTGAAACCATTATATAATCTTGTAATGTGTAAGCATTTAGTATCTGTTCAATATGGTCTTTAATTGGAAAACATAAAACTGCTTTCTTGTAGATCATTCCTTCTGCTAGTGTGTTTTGGCCAGCTAGAGTGATTAAACCTTTTGAAACCTTTAAATATTTTAAGAATTCTGGATTATATCTGTGATATGTAACATTTTTAGCAAATTCAATGTCTTCTAAGTGACTGCCGAAGATTATGAAATCTTCTTTGAAATATTTAGCAACTTTGTTTACTTCTTCTGCAAGTTCACAACCAACTTTTGATCCTCCAAGCATGACGACGATTGGTTTTCTTTTTAGTTTTAACTCTTTCATTAATATTTTTTTATCATGTAATTCTTCTGGAAGTAATCTTATAATCGGATTTATGTAACTTAATCTTAATCTTGCTTTTTTTCTTTTGTGAAGTACTGGAATTATTGCTAAGTCTGCTTGATTGTAAAGTCTTTTGAAATAGTGTGTCCAAACTTTTATTCTGTAATTGATTTTGTGGTGTTTTTTGTATTCTTTATACATGTCTGGGTCATAACCAAAGAAAAGCAGGCATTTTTTCTTCAACACTCTTGCAATTGAAGGGCCTAGTGGTTCAATATCTGAAATTACTATGTCTGGAATAAATTTTCTATTGATTAATCTTATTTTCAATATGTTAGTTATCCATGTTGCTGGCAAAAATATATTTTTTATAACCATTAAAGGGAAATTAAGTTTTAATGATTTTCCAGGCAGATTATAGCCTTTGATTCTTACTGTAGGAAATTTGTCTCTAAAATAGTTATATGAATTATCATAACATGCAATCAAAATTTTGGTTTTAGGATATTTCTTTTTTATCTCTAAAATTATTTCGTGTATCCTAGTTGGATCACCATACCCTATCCCTGTTGTTACAAACAATAATTTCATCTTAATTTGTAAAACCTCTCTGCATATTTGCAATGGTTTTTTGCACCAAATTTCTTTGCTCTGAATAGTGCAGGTAAGTATAATGAAAACATAAAGACCCACTGGCTTTTAAACATTTTGATATATTCCAATTTTTGGTCCATGTAACCTGAGATGTCAACATAAACTCTTGGATGAGTTTCATCTTGAATGTTCCAAACTTCGTAACCATATACTGGGTACTTTTTTCTGAAAGTGTCTACAATTTGTAAGACTATTTTGTTTACTGCTCTGTGGTCTGGATGTGGATCTTTTGCTGAAGTACAGTATATTTTTTCTGGATTGAATCTTTTGATTATTCCTTTTATTTGTCTTTCAACTTTTGGTTTGTTTATTTCTCTTTTTAGGCTTGCATCTTTTAGACCTAAGTACATTGTTTCTTTGATTCCAATCATTTCAGAAGCTTTTTTTGTTTCTTTTTTTCTGGCTTTTTTAACATGCTTTTCTTGAAAATGTGGATGTGACATTTCACCATGTGATAGAACTACTTTGATCACTTTCTTTTTTTGTTCTACATATTTTGCTATTGTTCCTGACATTCCAATCGCTTCGTCATCTGAGTGCGCGCAAAATATTAGTATGTTTGGCATATCTTCTATAAGAGGTATTTTGGTTTATATAATTTGTGGCTTGCTAATTTTAACCTAGAATGCTTTGTTTTAAATTAAAAAAAGAAAAAAAGGCTTTATAGCCAAGGATCTATCATTCCTTCAAATACACTCTGTGGTTGCGCACCTTTTACAAGTTCACCATTTACAAAGAATCCAGGTGTTCCAGTGATACCTACTTGTGTACCGTAAGTAAAGTCTGCATTTACATATGCTGTGTATTGTCCAGTTTCTAGACATGTGTCAAACTCTGCTGTGTCTAATCCAAGTTCTCCTGCTAACTGTGTTAAGTAGCCTGGATTAATACTTGCTTGGTTTTCAAATAACCCATCGTGGTATTCCCAGAACATGTCTTGGTTATCTGCACACATTGAAGCTTCTGATGCCATCTGAGCGTACTGATGGAAGCTTAATGGGAAATGTTTGAACACAATTGCTACATCATCACCATATTTTGCTGCTAAAGCATTCATTGTAGCTTCACCAGTTGCACAGTATGAGCATTGGAAATCTGAGAATGCTATAATTGTTACTTTTGCTTTGTCTAAGTCTCCTAACACTGGTGCTCCTTCTATATCAAATGTGTTTTCATACTCTCCTGGATCTGCTGTTCCTGCTCCAAGATCTACTACAACATCTGCTGAACCTCCATCTGCCACTACATCACCTGTTAGTGTGCCTATTCTGTCGCTAATAACATTTAATTGAAATATCATTACAACTATTAGGACTAATTGTATTACCATTAAAATGTTGGGTAATCTTCTTCTTATTGCCATTTATAATTCCTCCCTTAAAAATTGCATTAGATTTTCTTAATCTTGGAAGTTTATATGTTTTTTGTAATTTCAGGAGTCATTGCTTTACCTCCCCCTACAAAACCTTTATATATTTTATAACATATGTTAGAGATATGAAAAGAGGCATAATATTTCTAATAATATTTTTACTAGGCGTAAGTGTTGTTTCTGCTACAGATTGGCAGCAACAAGAAACAGATACTGATCTTGATTTGTATGAAGTTCATATGGTTGATCAAAGACTTGGGTATGCTGTTGGTGGTGAAGCATTTGATAGTGGTGTAGTTTTGATCACTGAAGATGGTGGTGAAACTTGGGAAGAACAATTTACTACAACTGATGCACTTTATGGTGTTTGTTTTGATGATAGGAACAATGGTTGGATTGTAGGTGGATCAAGTTTAGTTTATTATACAAGAGATGGTGGAGAAGAATGGTTACCATTTGAAGTTCCTTACTCAATGGGTTTCTGGGATGTGCATTGTGTTGGTGATGAAGCTTATGCTGTTGGTGATGGAGAGAAGTCTATTATTAAGTTTGTAGGTGAAGGGCATATTCCTTTGGCTGAAGGTTATGTTTTGCAAGGTGTTTATATGGTAGATGAAGATAATGGATATGCTGTTGGTGATGGTGGTGTGATTTTAATGACAAATGATGGATCTTCTTTTGAAAGAGTTGCTAATATTTCAAGAAGTGATGTTAGTGTTGGGTTGAAAGATGTTTATTGTTTAGATATGGATAGTTGTTGGGCAACTGGTGTTGGAAATTATGTTTACTCTGGTGCTCGTGAAAGTTGGAGCCAAGAAGAAGCTGGTACATTGTTGTCTGGATTTTGGGGTATTCATTATGCAAGTGAAGATGAAGCTTGGTTAGCTGGACAGAATTGTATTAGGTATTATGATGGTGAAGATTGGACACAGCAAAGAGCTGTAGTTGGTGGAGCAACATCAAGTAGTATTCCTGTTAACATGATGAGAGATGTTCAGTTTGTTGAAGATGTTGGATGGGCTGTTGGTGATGATGGTATGATTTTGAATTATAGAGAAGAGCCTTTGGTTTGTCCTGATGTTGAAAATGATTGTGAAATGTTTTGGGATGAAGTGTTTGATGAAGTTACTGGATGTTTGACTGAATATGAATGTATTGATGTTGAAGTTTGTCCTGAAGTTGAAGAAGAAGATTGTGAAGTTGGTTACACTCCAATTGAGCTGACTGATTCAAATGGTTGTATTACTGGTTATTTGTGTCAAGAGAATACAGTGTTTGTTGCAGTTGAACCTTTAACTTGTCAAGAAGAGTACAGAGAGTGTTTAGAAGAGTATCCTTTTAATCATGCTTACTGTGATGGAACTTATGAGTTCTGTGATGGAATTGATGAAGTTTTAGAAGATTTCTTAGGAAGTGATGATCACAATGATGCAATTTATGAATTTTTGCGAGTTGATGAAATAACTGATTATCTTCCCGATGAAGAAGCTAACTTGTTTATTATGCAAGAAGATGGTTCTCAGTGGGTGATAACTTTGGCTGTTTCTAAGGCAGGGGGTGTTGTAATTGGTAGTGAAGAGTTAGAAGGTGCTAATTATAATGTTTACTTGGATCAGAGTTTTGTTGATGACTTGTCAAAGTCAACTGATGTGAAAGGTGATGTTAGAGCTGGGTTGAAAGATAAGAGTGTTGTTGTGAAAGCTTCTGGCTTGAAATCAAAAGTTAAATTGGGCTTTGTAAAAGTTCTTTTACTTTTTTCTTAATTTTTTTTTTTGAGAAAATTATATATACTGTTAAATTATTAAATAATTATGAAAAATCTTCCAAAAACTAATCAAGTCTTTATTGGGTGGCTACTTTTTGCATTTGGTATCTTTTTTATGCTGTCTTTTTTGATGTTAACTTTAAATTCCAATGCTGAGTTTGATCTTAAAATTCTTCTTTTTGTTGCAGTTTTTCATATAATTTTGTTAGAAGGTGTCTATTATTGGTTAAAAATGAGTAGCAATATTGATGTTAAAAAATTGGTTTATGAGAAAAAAAATGTTTGGACACAGATTGCAGAAGGTTTCCAATATTTTGACCTTTTTAAAAGTATAATAATGGGTTTTGTTGTTGTTGTTCTGTTACTTGCTGTAATTGGGTTTGGCGTTTATAATTTGATAAATAATCCTTTAAGTCTTTCTCAATCATTTTATATTTTTGTTGGCATTTTGTTAGGTTGGTTATTCTTAAGGATTCCTGTTCTTTATGTTTTGAGGATAATTGCTAAACCTCTTAGAAGATTTTTTGGTAAGGCTTTACAAACATATACTTTGAATAGAGATGGTTTTAGTGTTGATTTGAATTTTAAAGATATTCTTAATCCTTCAAAAAAATATGTTGTTAATTTCAAGTTTTCTGAGATTGATGAAATTAAGGAATTGAGTTTTATTGAAGTTAAAACTTTTTTAACATACAAAATAGGGCCTGATGTAGATTTAACTATAAGAAAAACAAAAGATCTGTATAAATATATGAGAGGTGAAATTGATAGGCCTAGTGTTTATACTTTTGGTCCTTCAAGTATTGGTACTAATGTGTTTTTCCAAGGGAAGGATTTATTTTATCTTTTAGTGTTTGACACTAAAGACATTAGTGATTTATTAAATGCTTTTAAACAATATAAGAAAAGGCAGTAATTCTTAATCTTTTTGAAGGGTGTTTTTTAGTGTTGACTGCTTTATTTTGCTTGTTTCCAAAGTGCATTAAAAACTTTTTTTTGTGTTTCGGCTAAATTTTTATCTTTTATTAACAATGCATAAGGTTTTTCTCCAAAACTTAAAAAGTAAACATACTTGTCTGTAACTCCAAACTCTGCTTCCATTTCAACATCACTAAATTTTATCTCAATAGGTTTTAATTTTTTTCTTTCTTGTGCATGTTTTTTTAATTTAGCTGGAACTATTAATTGTAAGTTTATATTTTTCTTAATTCTTGGTGGATGAAATAAATCTAAAAGAAATGCATTCCATTTTTCATATGCTATTGGTGCAGAAGCAATATGCAAGCTGGAGTCAGGAGTAAAATTTTCTATGAATTCAGTGAACATAGATCTTACTCCATTGATACCTTCAAAATATTTGAAATCATTTTCTTTTTTATCTTTAATTTCTATCTTTTTTAATTTAGAAATAAATTGTTTTAGGTCCTTTTTTTGTTGTTCAAGTTCTCTTTCTTTTTCTTTGAATAAAGAGTATAAGCTTTCTGGATTAACTGGCCTAAATATCTTTACATTGTTTATAATTTTAAAACTAACTATTCCTTTGTTAAGCAATTTTTCTAATATCTTGTAAATATGTGAATTAGGTATGTTTAATTTTGAACAAATTATTCCTGTTTTTGCTTCTTGATGTTGTAAAAGAAAGATGTAAACTCTTGATTCTCTTTCTGTTAGTCCTATGCTTTGTAGTTTCTTTGTAAATTCTTCCATTCTACTACATAAGGGTAGTAGGAAGTATTTAAATATGTCTAATTACTCATAAGTAGTAACACTTACAAAAGTGTTAGGAGGAATTAAAAAATGGAAGAAAAGTTAAATGTAGATAAAATAAAAGGAACACTTGAAATATTAATTCAAGAAAAAATTGTTGATACTACTAAGGAGTCTTTATATTCTAAAATAGCATTATCATATATTGATAGAGAAGAATATTATACTGCAGCAGGCCTCTACTTGGAGGCTGGAATGATTAATGATGCAGTAAATGTTTTAATACAAATTGGACAACCCTTTATTGCTGGTAGGATTTACAAGGAAAATGGAATGAAAGACCAAGAGTTGGAATTATATGAGCAGAATTCTGAGTGTGAGGACTATACATTGCGGACAAGAATTTTCTTGTTAAAAAAAGCAGCGATGATGAATGGAGAGAAAGGAGATTTTGCTTCATCTTTAACAAATTATAGAAAAGCATTAAATTTAAGTTATAAAGATGGAGATAGTTTGTCTGATTGGTTGGTAGTTGATACAGCTAAATGTCTAATTGAACTTGATTCGTTAGATGAAGCTTATCAATTGTATAGAGATAGAGCAGTTTTTTTAGAAAGAGAAGGAAAAACATTAAGATCTGCAGAATTTTGGATTTTGGGAGGATCTGAAGAAAAAGCAAAAGAAGTTGTAGATAAAAAAAAGCACCTATTTGTACCAGTATCACCTCATGGTTATGATCGTGGTAAATGCTATAGGAGTATGTCTTTGAATGAATTAATGAGGGAAGTGTATGATGGATCTATTTTAAATTATGAAAGCAAACATACTATTTTTTCTTCAGGTTTTTAATAATTTTGAATTACTTTAAAAGTATTATTGGACTTGTATGGTGGTTATAGGGTGTTTATTTGTGTTGACTGCTGAGTTTAATGAGATTTTTTACTTCCCACAAACTATTAAACATTGATTTAAATGAATCTGCAATGTCTTTAGAATTAATATGGATGCAAGTGAATTCTTCCTTGTATGAAAAAATAAAAGTGTTATTGTCTATTATTAAAATTGCTGAAGGGCTTACAGAGAGTGATTCCTTTACTTTTGTATATTTTAATTTTTTAAAAAATTTCCAGTACTCAGATTTGTAGTCTGAAAATAGCATTTTACACTCTTTTTTTAGAGTGATTCTTTTTCTGTGCCATTTTTTCCAAAAATTATTGAACTTAACTGATTTTGAAGATCTTACTCCCATAATTTTAATGTCTTTGCCTTTTTCTAATTCTTCATAAACTAAAGTTGAGATTCCTCTAAACCCTTTTATCAATGATACTGTTTCTTTTACTTTGGCAGTTTTCATTAAATTATGTAAATCAGGGATTATGTTTTCTAATTTTTTTTCTTGTTCTCTTAGTTTTTTCTCTTTTTCCTTTATGTAAGTAAGTAATGTTGTTGGATTTGCTGCAATGAATGTTTTTACTCCATTTTCTGTTACTATTTTTACTAATCCTTTTTCAATTAATTTGTCTAGAGTTTCATATATTTTCCCACTTGAAACTTTTGCTTCTCTAATGATTTTACTTGCTTTAGCTTTTCCTAATTTTAATAAGTTTAGATAGACTAAAGTTTCATTCTTTGTTAAGCCTGCTTCTTCTAATATTTCTTTCATATTACACTCCACTTGGGGGGAGGTAATATTTAAATATGTTTGGATTCTTTGTTATTACTATTGAATAACAAATAAGGAGGAAATAAAAATGGATAAAAAACAAGATGAACAACAATCGCTAAATGAATTTACTGACAAAGAGAAAGAACAATTTGCTCGTATGAGGTCTTTCATTAAAGGAGGCTTGGTAACATATTTATGTATGGGTGCATTGTTAGTTGTAGCGCCAAATTTCAATACTTTAAATGTAACTGAGTATGAAGGGAGTCCAAATGCTGTAAGGGTAGAAAGAATTGGAAGAGATGCAATTAGGATTGACTCTGATGGTAATGGGTCTTATGAATCTTCACTGAATCAATATTTGAATCGAAACTTTGATAATAAGTCTGATAGGATTGTTGAAACGGAAAGAATTAGAAATCAAGTTGATTGGTATGAACCTTAGACTAGTATTATCATTAGGACATATTCTTTTCATAGCATACCTTTAAAAAGCAACTAAATTTTCTTTTATAAATGGAATATGATATAATCTTTGTTACAGGAGAGCTTTACTTTGATCATCCTTTGTGTGGTGTTGCTATACTGAAAAGGTGGTTAGAAAAGCATGGTTTTACTGTTGGAATCATTGAAAAACCTGTGAAAGAGGAAGAGATTACAAAGTTAGGAAAGCCTAAGTTGTTTTTTGGTGTTACTTCTGGAACTATTGATTCTATGGTTAGAAATTACACTCCTTTGAAAAGGTTGAGAGAGGATGATGATCATGTTGATTATGCTGAAAAGGTTCCTGATCGTGCTGTTAGTGTTTATAGTAATTGGATAAAGCACATGTTCAAAGGGTCAATTATTGTTTTGGGTGGAACTGAAGCTTCACTTAGAAGGTTTGTTCATTATGATTATTGGCAAAATAGGTTAAGAAAACCTATACTGTTTGATACTAGAGCTGATATTATGGCTTATGGTAGTGCAGAGAAACAGGTTTTGGAAATAGCCTCCAGGATTAAGAAAGGTAAAGACTTATTTGGGATTGAAGGTACTTGTATTATTACAAAAGAGTTGTCTGGGAAAGAGTTGCCTTCTTATGATGATGTTATGAATTCTAAGGAAAAGTTTTGTGATATGCAAAACATGTTTACTAACAAAGCTGATCTTATTCAAAAGATTGACAATAGGTATGTTATTCAGTATAAATTTCCTAAGTATACTTCTAAAGATTTGGATGAGTATTATGAATTAGGATTTACTAGGAAAGCTCCTAAAGAGTTAAAGGGTTTTGAATTTAGTGTTGTGACTCATAGGGGTTGTGTTGGTAATTGTAATTTTTGTTCTGTTCGGTTGTTGCAAGGTGATAGGATTATTTCTCGTTCTGAAGAGTCTATTCTGAGAGAGGTTAAGAAGATAACTAAGCTTAGACATTTCAAAGGAAATATTGATGATTTGTCTGGTCCTTCTGCGAACATGTATGGAATGGATTGTAACAAGTGTGGAAGGGATTGTATTGATTGTGATCAGTTGGATGTTAGTAATAAAAGGTTGTTGGGTTTGTTGAAAAGAATTAGAGGGGTTGTTGGTGTTAAGAAGTTGAGTATTCGTTCTGGGATTAGGTATGACTTAGCTTCTCCTGCATTGGTTGATGAAATTGCTAAGTATCATGTTTTTAATGATTTGAAAATTGCCCCTGAGCATGTTAATGAAAATGTTTTGAAGTTGATGAATAAGAATAGGGGTAATCTTAAGGAGTTTGTTAAGTATTTTGCTCGGACTGGTCGTAAATTGTCTTTTTATTTTATGACTGCGCATCCTGGTTCTACAATGGATGAGGCTGAAGAGTTGGCTCGGGTTGTTAAGAGGTTAAGGAATGCTGAGAAAGTGCAAGTGTTCACTCCTACTCCAATGACTGTGTCAACTTGCATGTATTACACTTCAATGGATCCTAAGACTAAGAAGGGAATTTATGTTCCTCATAGTTATGCTGAGAAGAAAAGGCAGAAAAGATTGGTTTTTGGGTAATTCTTTGGTTTGTGTTTATTTTTTGTAATCTGAGTAAATTTACCATACTTTTCTATATGCAATGTGGTGTCTAAAATTAATAGTTGGATCTTCCTTTAATTCTTTTTCAAACTCTACAACCTGCAAACCAAATTCTTTTTCTATACTTTGATCAAAAAGAGCAATTTCAATTTTATATATCATAGCGCTTTCATAACTGATGTCCATGTAAATGCTTCCTATTTCTTTAGATCTGAACCAACTCTTTTTCTCTACGATACTTCCATGTTCTCCCAATTTATATTTTTTACCAGTTTTAGTAGAAAGCCTAGCCAAAAAATTACTTTCAATAGATCTGAATTGAGCCCAAAAACTTTTAATTTTGTCTTCTTCTCTTGTTTTTTCTTTAGCACGTTCTTCTACTACTTTTGGAGTTAACTTTAGATATTCAATTTTATTTCCATACCTAATAATTGGATCTTGTTGTAAATTTTTTTCAAACTTTTTAATTTGTGAACTGAATTCTTTTTCTATACTTTCATCATAAAGATTAAGTTTAATTTCATTTATGTATCTTTTACCAGAACTTATGTAAATATTTCCCACTTTTTTGTTGGGTTTGTGAAAGCTTGTTTTCTCAAAAATATCTCCTCCTTCACCAAATACATATTCTTTACTTGTTTTAGCAGAAAGCTCTAATAGAAAACTATTTTTAATGGCATGGTAGTGATCCCAGAATTCTTTATCCTTTCTTTTTGTTTCTTCTTCTTTTTTAGCTCTTGCTTTTAAATCGACAAAATCTTCTTTAACCATTATTAATATTAAATTACTTAATTATTTAAACTTTTTGTTTTTAGATTGTAGGTTTATTCAAGATTGATAATCTATTATAGAGGAAAATACTTGTTTTGGGGTAATTCTGTTTTTTGTGTTGACTGCTTTGTTTAATTGAATTTTTTTACTTTGCTTAGATATTTATTATCTATTAGTAAGTACAAACCAGAAAACTTATAAATCATCTTTTTTCAGTAAAATTTAATGGTAGAGGCTCATCTTGATAATGGAATTAGAAGGAAATTAGACCAATTAGCTTTTGTAGATAGAAATGATGAAGAACAGTCACAAAGGTATCGTTCATTGATGACTTTTGTGGGTTTTGTAGAATATGGTACTGATGCTGTTTTACATGCTCGTATTATGAAAATGGCACATGATGAAGTTGTGAGAGGTGATTTTCCAATTGATCAATTTTGTGCAAAATATCAGTTTGGACTTTTTCACGGTAATATATCTGAAATTCCTGTGAGAGTTTTAGAACAAAATGGTGTATATGTGACTGCTCAAGCATATTATCCTCATATACCTGCGGAAAGTAAAACTATCCTTTTTTCTCCAGATTATCGTAATAAATTCTTTGATTGGGGTGGTCCAGTATTGGAGAGGCCCAAATATAAATATGCTTTTCAGCTTATGAATCGAGTTGAAGCACATGAAGATCTTACTGTTGATTTAGAGGATTCAAAATTTTTGAGAGAGGGGCTTAGGTTTGGTGAAGATTTATGGAAGTTATGTGTTGAGTCTTTTGAACACTATGCTCCAAAAGAGATTAATCTAAGTCAACCTGCTCTTTCAGTGGAAGTTATAGAATTAACTCAAAAACTAATAGAATATTATTCTGCAGTAATTGCTGAATCAAAAATAGAAAGATAAAATCTGCGCGGACCGGGATTCGAACCCGGATCGCTGGCTTGGAAGGCCAGAATTCTAGCCGTTGAACTATCCACGCATAGCTTTGTTAGAATTATTCAACCTTTAAAAGATTTACTTTTTGAAAAGTGGCTTTGGACCTGAGCTAGAAGGTTTCTTAACAGGCTTCTTAACAACTTTAGCTGCAGGTTTCCTTACAGGTCTTGTTAGAACTGGCTTAGATTTCTTCTTTGGCAAGTTTAATACAACTACAACAATAATTGCAATTAATACAATAACTCCTATTATTATAGGTACAAGCATGTTACTGCTTCCTTCTTGTACACAATCTTCAGGACAAGATGCTGCTGATTCACCAAATGGATCACAGTAACCATCACCACAGATATAATCTATTACAATTTCTTCTTCATCATTTTCAACATAAGTTACAACTGTTGTAAAATCACCTAAACCAACATCTTCAGTTGTCATATAATAATAATCTTTTTGCTCGTCAAAAGTTCCTATAGAATAAGATAAACCAAATGATTCTGTGCTACCTCTTTGTGAACTTAAAACTTCAGCTGATGTGACTTCATACAATTTAGCTTCTTCTAAACTTTTTTGTGGAATTATTTCTTTTCTTATTAAGTTGTAAGTTTCAGTTTCACCATTGTAGTATTCTATTGTTACTGTTTTGTAAAAACCTTCAACTGTTACATCATCTTGCATTTCTAAAATTTCATCTGTGTCTAAGGAAGTTGGTAGTGAGCTTATTACTTGAAATTCTGTTGTTTCATCAGTGAATGTTATACTTTCTGGCATTGAACTTAAAGTTGATTCAACTTGTGCTAACAATGTATCTTCATCTAAGAAACCAATTTGGTTTTGGTAAGATTCTAATTGATTTTCTTTTGTTTGCATGCTTTGTGTTAAGTCTAGCATGTAAGTCACATAGTATTCCTGATTTGCTTGGTTCAAAAAGGTTTCAAAGTCAGCTAGTGAATTTTCAATTAAAGTTGTTGCATCTAATATTTCTGAAGCATCTAGTACTGAGAATGTTGTGCTTGTTGAATTGCCTTGGAACTCTACAGTGATTGTGTAATCTTTAACTGTTGGTAAGCTGATGTTGAATATGTCTAGGTCAAATTCTATTGTTTCTCCATCTAGACTTTTTGAATTGATTGTGTTTATTTCTGATGTTTCTGTGACTAAGTCATAGTATGTTGTTGTTGATTGTTGGATGCCATTGTATTCGTAAACTACATCTAAGCCTGAGAAGTTTAAGGTTCCACTTGTGAATTCAACTGAGATTGGAACATAACATGTGCTTGTTTTACAAACTCCTGCGTATGGGTCAGTTCCAACATAGTATTTTACTGCAGTTAGTATTGAGGTTGGTGATGTTTCCCATGCGTCAATATCTAAAGTGCTATTTGCTTTTGTGTCATAGTTTGCTGATTGGATAAATATTGGAAAGTTTACATTGTATGTTTTTGAGCAAAGGCTGTCTTCTGTTTTTGGACAGGTGAATGCTGTTGTTGTTTCATTTGAAGTGTCAGTTGGAATTTCGTATAATTGTTCTTCTTCGTCTTCAGTGTCAGCTGAGTAGATACAAACTAAGTAGTCACCTTCAATTGCGTATGCTAATTCTATTTCACATGAACCTTGAGTTTCTGGTAAGTCGCAATTGTCTGATCCACCTTGCCAGCCACTTGTTGGTTGGCCTGTTGGTGCTGAAAGGATTACTGCTTTAATGTCACCATTTGTTGAAAGTTGTGTGTAGTTTGCTGAGATTGTGTAATGTCTTGCTTTTGGCAATGTTACAAATTCACAGTAATAGTTGTCACTTTGAATGTAGCCTGTGCCTTCTGTGCTTGAGTCAAAGTCTTTTGCTATTGTGTACACTGTTGTGTAATTTGTGAAAATTCCTGTGTAGGACCAATCTGTTAAACCTTCGCCACCAAAGTCTATTGTTGGCAATTCTGCTTTTTCAGCTTCAATGTTTAAGGTTACTGAGTCTATGTCAGAAAATCTTGGAATTTGGAATGCTAGGTCTGAGGATGAAGAAATCTTTTTTGATGTTTGTGGGTTTGAACCTGTTGTGTCACCTAAAAGTTCTGTGTAAGTGTGTGACATTTGTGTTAGTGCATCTGTGAATGTTTTTTCGTAAACAGAGTCTACTGTAACTTTGATAGTTTGTGTTGTTTGAATGTTGTTTGTTAGGTATAAAGAGATTGTTCCTTCTGGTTCTGTGTTTTGTGCGAACTTGTCTGAGTTTAGGGTTAGTGTGATTATGTCTTGAGTTTCTGTTGTTATGTTTTCATCTGTTGTTGTTGCTTCCTCTGTTTCATTTGTTGTGTTTGTGTCTAAAGTTGTCAAGCCTGTGATTTCTTGGTTTATTATTCCTGGAGAAAAAATAGTTAAACAGAATACAAGTATTATTATAGTTATAAATAGGGCTCTTTCCATATTACCTCTTTTTAATTAGTTTATTAGGTTTATTTATATAAAAAGGTTTGGTTATTGTTTCTTTGCTTTTTTCCAAAGGTATTCAAATATTTTCTTATTACTCTCTGCAACTTCTTTATTCTTAATTAGTAAAACATAAGCTGGTGTTGTCATAATAAATTGTGCTGTTTTGTTACCATAAACCCAAGTTGAAATTAAAGAAGTTAATTCTTTTGGCATATATCTAAATTCTTCATTTTTTGCAATTTTAATAAACTCACCTTTTGGATATAATATTTTTCCTCTTACTTTTTTCTTTACAATTCTACTTAACCATATATCACAATAAACTGGAATCTCTTCAAAGAAAGTTTGAGCATGTCCCATCATAACATAAGGTTGTTTTGATTCTAAAATATCTCTTAATACTGTTTTTATTCCTTCCTTCCCTTGGTATAACTCTACTTGGGATGTTGTTCTTTGTAATGTACTTAACTTTTGTAATTCTGGAACAATTTTTTCTAACTCTTCTTTTAGCTCTTCTGTTTTATCAATTAATTTATGTGGTGGTGAAGCTGTGAATCTTTTTATTTTGTCTATCTTTATTTCACTAACAAAACCCAGTTTGATTAAGTTGTCAAGTGCTCTGTAAATAGTTGCTTTGTCTATGTTAGTGTTTTTTGATATTGCTGGTGCAGTTGATTCGCCTGTTTTTAATAAGAATAGGTAAATCTTAATTTCATTTTCATTAATTCCTAATTTTTTAAGTAGCTGGTATTGCATGCTTTTTTTAGGGATTTTGAAATATTTAAGGCTTTCTATAGTGGTTCATAATGCACCACTTAGTTTTATATACTGGTGCCGTCACTACTTTTGTAAGGTAATTAGAAAAAATGAAATTAACAAATAAAATTAGACAATTGGCACAAAAACATGCAGGCAAAATTATTTTAACAGGATTAGTAGCAAGCTTTGCATCTGTTGTTGCTATTGGTGAATCTCAGAAAATTGGTTGTCATAGACCAGAGAGGTTAATGGATGGAATGACAAGTTATTGTGCTTATCAGAAAGGAGATTCAACAGTTCTTTATCCTCCATTTATTAAAGGGATGGCACATGGGGGTATTTGGGATTATGAAAGTGATGGAACAGTTGATGCAGTAGGAACATTGGGATACCCAAGAATGCCATATTTAATTATACAATCTGAGAGTTTATCAGAGAGACAATTAGAGCAGAATCAAAATAGATATGATACAGTAATGGCATCAATTAGAAATTCCAATGAGTAATAAATTAATCTCAACTACTTAGTTTAATATTATTAGTTGTTTTGTTGGTTTTTTGAGGTAAAAAATGAAGAAAAATAAACAAGCATTAATTGGAGCAGGAGCTTTAATTTTAGGATTTGTTGGAGGAAATTATTTTCTAGGAGATTATAGTAGTCAATTTAATTCTCTATGTACTCCCTTAATATTTAATGCAACGCGTCTAAAAGAAAGACAATACAGGAGGCTTAAATCAAGCAGTTATTGTATAGATGATCTTAGTATTATGGATAGTCCTGAAACTTTTACTCAGGTGTATGAAGAATGTATTAATCGGGCACTAGAAGGTATTACTAAAATTGATGAAGAATATGAAGAATACTTAAGAGAAAATAACATTTCAGATGCTCAAGTGACAGAATGTGATGAATTTAGAAGAGGCTATCCTTATTTATTTGGATCTATTGTAGGTGCTGTTTCATTTTGTTCAATAATAGGCGGTTTAGGGATTTTAGTTGGTGCTTATAGGAGAAGAAGAGAAACATGAAGTGGTATGTAAGGCCTATGATAGGGGCAGGAATTGTTATTTTGGGTGGTGTTGGGTTACTTAGTGTTTATCCTTTATCTCAAGAAAGAAGTCTTGATAAAACAGTAAGCAGTTATGAAGAATGTTCTTGTTTGAATGAAGATCATTGTGATAATGATGATGATCTCTTATTATTGATGATGGGTTCACTTTTAACTATTGGGGCAGGACTTTATACAATAAGTAGGACTAATTTTGCTGAATATGATAGGCATCTGAGTAGAAGTATAGATTGGGATAGAAATTCTGATCAATCTCTTTGAAGTGGAGTCAATACTATACAGTTCCCTACATAAAAAACTTTATAAGTGGAAGAAATTTTTAGAATGATATGGATTTGAGAGGGTTTTACACAGAGCATTATAAGAAGCTATTTATCATACCTATTATACTAGTTATTTTGGCTTTAGGTGTGTTAGTTATGAACTATGTTCAGACTGGTGATATTATAGATAAAGATGTTTCTTTGAAGGGTGGAATTACTGTTACTGTTTATTCTACTGAGAATTTTGATGGGTTAGAGCAACATTTGATTGATACTTTGGGTGTTGATTTGAATGTGAGGGAACTTTCTGAGTTTGCTTCTGATGTGCAGATAGGGTTTGTTGTTGAAACTAGTGAGGCTGATGAAGAGGCTTTGTTATTAGCAATTGAGGATTATATTGGGTTTGAGTTGAACTCTGATAATTATTCTTTGGAAATTGTTGGTTCTGCTTTAGGTGAGAGTTTTTATCAGCAAATGTTGGTTGCTATTGGTTTGGCTTTCTTGTTTATGGCTATTGTTGTTTTGATTACTTTTAGAAGTTTTATTCCTTCTTTTGCTGTTGTGTTTGCTGCGTTCTCTGATATGGTTATTACTTTAGCTATACTTTCTTTGATGGGAGTTAATTTATCTACTTCTGGAATTGCTGCACTATTATTGTTGATTGGTTATTCTATTGATACTGATATTTTGTTAACTACTAAAGTTTTGAAAAGAAAAGAGGGTAAGGCTGTGGATCGGATGATTGGTGCTATGAAAACTGGTCTTACTATGACTGGTACTACACTTGCTGCTTTGAGTGTTGCTTTCCTTGTTGCAACTTCTTTGGTTCTAAAGCAAATGTTTATGGTTATTGTGATTGGGCTTTTAGTTGATGTTATTATTACTTATGCAATGAATGCGGGTGTGTTGGTTTGGTATGCTAAGAAAAAGGGAGGAAAAGAATGAAGGTTCCTTTTAGAGCTTGGATATTAGTGGCTGCCTTGATTTTGGCTGTTATTGCAATAAGTCCTAACCCTTGGGCTGAAGGTATTGAAGTACAGTCTATTACTTCTGGTTCTGATGCTGATGAGTTTGGTTTGGAGGTTGGGGATATTTTGTATTCTATTAATGATCATGAAATTAATACTTTAGAAGATTTTTATGATGCTACTGAAGCAATGGTGTATGAGGAACAGGTTTTAGTTGTTGAAACTTCTCTTGAAACTACTGCTTATTCAATTACAAATGATGTTGGGTTTGTTGTTGATGAAAATTTAACTATTTTAAATTCAGAGTATTTGGAAAGTGATGCTACACTTATTGGTTTGAATGGTCTTGAGTTTGAAACTAATGAAGATCTTGAAGATTATTTGGGTGAGTTGGTTCCTAAAAATAGAATTTCAATTACAACTGATTCAGGGGAGATTGTATATTTGTCTAGTGAAATGTTGGATATTACTGTTGGTGAAGCTGAAAAGTCTAACTTAGTTCTTGGTTTAGATTTACAAGGTGGAACTAGGGTTTTGTTAGAGCCTATTTCTGAAACTCAAGTTAGTGATGCAGATATTACTGATTTGATTAAAGTTTTGAGTAATAGGTTGAATGTTTATGGTTTGAGTGATATTGTTATTAGAACTGCAAATGATTGGCAAGGTAATCAGTATATATTAGTTGAGATTGCTGGTGTTACACAGGATGAAGTTAGGGATTTGATTTCTCAACAAGGTAAGTTTGAAGCTTATGTTGGAGAGACTTTGGTTTTCGAGGGTGGTGAGGAAGATGTGTTGTATGTTTGTAGAAATGATGGGTCTTGTTCTGGGATAAGGAGTTGTAACCAAATTTCTGGAACTCAGTGGTATTGTCAGTTTGAGTTTTCTGTTACATTGGCACAAGAAGCTGCTGATATAATGGCTGATGCTACAAAAGATCTTGATGTTGTTTATGGTGATAGTGGGTCAAGTTATTTGAATGAAACTATTGATTTTAATTTGGATGGTGAGTTGGTGGATAGTTTGAATATTGGTGAAGATTTGAAAGGTAAGTCAACTACACAAATTTCTATTTCTGGTCCTGGTTATGGATCTAATAAAATGGAAGCTGTTGAAGATGCTTCAGTTAACATGGATCAGTTGCAAACTATTTTGATAACTGGTTCAATGCCATTTGATCTTGAGATTGCACAGTTAGATAGTGTTTCTCCTGTTCTTGGTGAAAGCTTTTTGAAAAATATTTTGTGGGTTGGATTGTTTGCTTTGATTGCAGTTGGAGTTGTTATTTTTATTAGGTATAGAGCTTTCAAAGTTGTTATTCCAATGTTGACTACAGTTTTATCTGAAGTGCTTTTGATTTTAGGATTTGCTGCAATGGTTGGATGGAACTTAGATGTTGCTTCAATTGCTGGTATCTTAGCTGCAATTGGAACTGGTGTTGATCATCAAATTGTTATTATTGATGAAGCTATTAGGGGTGCAGATGAAAGGTTTACAAATTGGAAAGAAAAAATTAAAAGAGCTTTCTTTATTATCTTTGTTGCGTATGCAACTACTGTTGCTGCTATGATCCCTTTATGGAATGCTGGTGCTGGTTTGATTAGAGGTTTTGCAGTTACTACAATTGTTGGAGTTACTATGGGTGTGTTTTTGACTCGGCCTGCATTTGCTGCAGTGATTGAAAAGTTATATGAGAAAAAAGATTAGTGATGTATTTTGTGTGGTGCTATTTTTCTTGGGTCTGCAACTTTTTCCATGAAAACTAATTTTGGTTCTAATCCTCTTTGTTTTAGCTTTTTTCTTGTCCCTTTATCATGATAACCATCCTTGTTTGCTGCAATTTCCATTTCAAAAGTTCTAGTTTGTGCTTCAAGACATATCCAAGACAAGAATCTATTTAATTCTCCTTCTGGGAGGTTTGATTCATCTAATGGAATAAGTGGGCTTATTGAGAATAATCCTTGTAGAGTTTGATATCCTGTATCTTCTTTTGGCTCTGCTATGTAATCTTCTAATGCGTTATGAAATTCACCTATGTTTAAAAAGGGCAAGTTTTGAAAAGTTCTATAAAATAGTTCATAACATTGACTTGAACTTTCTGTTATAAATCTTATTCCTAAAATGTCTAAAAATCTTCTATCTGTTTCAATATTTTGTGTTAATAGATATTTTTTTACCAATCTTCTAAATTTCATTCTTGATTTTGCTGTTATCAATGGTGCTCCAAATTCTCTAACTAATTGTTTAACTTGTGGGTATGCTCTTACTCTTTTTTTTGGATCTTGATTAAGCAAAGTTGAAATGGGTGTTATTCCTCCTGCTACATTGATATAAGTTTGAAATCTTAAATCTGGATGCATTAGTTCCTGTACTCTTCTTCTATCAACTGATCTTAATGATTTGATGCTTCTTTGTAACTCTTCTTCTTTTTCTGCATCATAAACTGAAATCACTTCTGCTGTCTTTACTCTAGTTGTTGGACTTTTACAGCTAGGACAAAAGATCCTATTTCTTCTGTAGATCCTTCTTAGTTCAGATTGACCATGTTGTTTATTGTGATGAATGTGTGTTAAATTTCTTGGGCTTAATACCAATCTGTCTAATCTTGTTTGTGGAAAAACTCCTGTTGCTACAATTGGTGATCCTTTGTGTCCAGGTTTATCGCAATAAAAACCAACTTCTTGTAAATATTGGCTTGTTGTTGGAATGTTTCCAGTAGCTCCTAAGTATTCTCCTAATGTATAATCTGTGATTGCTCTTAGTAATATTTCTGCATCAACTTGAGTTTGTGCTAGATCTTTTCTAACTCCTACAATTTCACTATCTCTATCAATAGCTGGTGTTCTTAGACAGATCTCTCTAGGTGAAAGGTGGTTGTATTTGGTCCATGCTTGCTCAAGCCTGTAAAATATGTCATTTAGTGCGCTCATATCCTATTTTTGGGTGAAGAAATCATATTTAAACCTTTGTAGTAAAGTATTTATATTAGAATGGTGTATATAGTAACAGAGGTGATACTTTATGGCTATTGAAAATCAAATATTATTTATATCTTACATAACTCTTGCTGGTGTTATTGCAATGATTTATGGTTTGAGAAGGATATTTTTGCTAGAAAGGAAGATTGTAAGGTTAGAATCTGTAATCCTAGGTAAGAAACCTGCAAAAAAAAGGCTTTTTAGGAAAAAAACAGTTAAGAAAAAAGTTGTTAAAAGAAAAAAGAGAAGGTAATTAATCTCCTTCGAATTCAACTAAAGTAAATATATCATAATTTTTAATTTTTTCTTTACCTTTTAGATCTGGCAGATCTACTATAAATGCGCATTCTACTATTTTTCCACCTTGTCTTTCAATAAGGTCTGCTGCAGCTCTACAGGAACCTCCTGTGGCAATTAGATCGTCTACAAGTAAAACATTTTCTCCTGGTTTAATTGAATCTGTGTGCATTTCTAAAGTGTCTGTTCCATATTCTAGATCATAAGTTATTCCAATTGTTTCGCCAGGTAATTTCCCTTTTTTTCTAACTGGAACAAAACCTTTGTTTAGCAAGTAAGCTAGTGCTCCTCCTAAAATGAAACCTCTGCTTTCAATACCTACAACTTTGTCAATTTTTCTTCCTTTGTACCTGATTAGAAAGTATTCTAGTGTTTTCTTTAGTCCTTCAGGGTCAGCCAGTAAAGTAGTGATGTCTCTGAACATTATTCCTTCTTTTGGAAAGTTAGGGATTGTTCTTATTTTTCTTTTGATTTCTTCCATAATATTGATTTTTGTTTAGAATTATTTAAAGATTTGTTTAGTAAATTATTGGTTTTATACTTTTCAAATACTTCTTAGCATTGTCTAGTTTAGTCTGACTCTTTGCATAAAGTGTAAATAATATATGTCCTTTTTTCACTTTGTTATGAACTCTGACTCTAAGGTACATTCCAGCTACTTTGTCATCAGGTGCACCTGCGATTCTAGCTAATTTTGAAATTTGTTTATTATTGATCTCTTTTACTTTTCCTGCTTTGGTTGCTTTGTATTCATAAAATAAATCTGCTGAAGGAATGTTTGGTCTTTTTAGTCCACCTTGTGCTATAATAATTTCTCTAAACTTTTTGTAAGCTTTGCCTGAGTCTAGAATATCTAAAACTTTTTTCTTTGGTCTTCTTACTTTTAATAATTTTAACATTTCTGTTGCTAAGAAAACTCCTTTTTCTCTTAGATCATTTGGTCCATCGCCCTTTAGTACTGCAATTACATCTGAACATTCTAGTGCTGGCCCTATTCCTGAACCAACTGGTTGTGTTCCATCTGTCATAACAACTTTTACTTTCATTCCAAGAAGTTTACCTATTTTTATGAAAAGTTTTTTTAATTTTATTGCATCTTTTTTATTTGCAACTTTTGAACCTTTGCCCCATGGAATGTCAATTAAAACATGTGTTGAGCCAACTGACTTTTTCTTTGCCATGATACTTGCAAGCATCATGCCTAAAGGATCAATTGAAAGATCGTGCCTTAGTTTGATTAGTTTGTCATCTGCTGCTGCTAAGTTTACTGCTCCACCCCAAGCCATGCAACCTCCTGTTTTGTTTACTACTTTTTTTATTTTTTTAGTTGAAAGGGAAACTGGTGCTAGAACTTCCATTGTGTCTGAAGTTCCTGCTGGTGAAGTAATGCTTCTTGAGGAAGTTTTTGGCATTTTGTATCCTAGTGCTGCCATGATTGGTACAACTAACATTGTTGTTCTGTTTCCTGGAACACCTCCTATGCAATGTTTGTCAACAAGAACTTTACTTTTGAATTTTAAAGTTTCACCATTGTCAACAATTGATTGTGTTAGTTTTGCAGCTTCTCTTAGTTTCATTCCTTTTGTGTAACATGCTGCAATAAAGTATGTTGTTTCAACTTCAGAAAGTTTGTTTGCAATGATGTCCTTGACAATTTCATTAATTTCTTTTCCACTTAATTCAATTCCTTCTAATTTTTTCTTGATATAATAAATTGATTTTGGTTTTTCTGCTAAATTAACTTCTACTTGTTGTTTTGATTTAGCTTTTAGTGCTTTGAATGCTTCTTCAAAAAATCCTATCTCTCCATTTTTTATTCCCATGCTTGAAATGTCTACAACACAAGTTATTTCTTTTTTTACTTTGGGTCTTTTGATTAGAACTCTATCTCCTGGAGAAAGATCTAACAATCTTGCATCTTTTTGTGTAAGAATTGCTATTAAGGGACCACCTGTACTTAACTTAACCTCTTTTACTTTTAATTTCATTAATTATTTCATGTGTATTTTAGCTTAAATAAGTTTCTACTATTTTTCAAAGAAGATTTCTATTATTAAAATAAATAATACTAAGATAACCGGTCCTATGATTAATCCTGGTAGACCGAATACACTTAAACCACCTAGTACACCTAGCAAGATTATAATGGGATGGATGTGTCCTTTCATTCCAAGCAATTTTGGTTTTACTATTAAATCTAGTAATAATGTTAATACAAAGAAACCAAAGGCTAGCAAAATAATTCCTGTTAGGATTTCACCTTGCATGAATTGGTAAATTGCTAATGGTACATATACAATTGTTGGTCCTATTAATGGTAACAAGGCAAATATTGCGACGATTAAACCAAAGAATATTGGTGAATTTACTCCAATTAAATAAAATCCAATTGCTGCAACCACACCTTCTATAAGTGAAATTGCAATCTCTCCATAAACTAAAGAACTTATTGTTGTTTGAATTTTTTTGATTACTGCTTTTTTGTGTCCTTCATCAATTGGTAAACTTTCTCTGAAATACTTTACTATTTTTTCTCCATCTTTGAAGGAAAAGAAGAATACAAAGACCATTATGAAGAAATTAATAAACATTTGTGGTAATGAGAGCAAGAACTCCGAAGTTAAATCTATAATTGAAAGTACTGCATTTCTTATTAAGTCATTTAAACTTTCTTCTACTTCTGGACTTAAGTTAATATTTAATTTATCTATTAAGAGATCTTTTGCAGTTTGGAAATCTGTGTTGTAAAGGCTTGCTGCTTCTGTGATAATTGTGTTAAGAATGTAGGCTGATGGTACTAGCAAAATTAAGATTAATGCTATTGTAACAATTAATGAACAAATGGTTTTATTTTTTATGTATTTGTGTAACCATCTATATACTGGATAGAAAATAAATGATAAAACTATGCTTGAAAGTAAGGCATTGATGTAAGGGTTAATTATCTTTAAAGTGAAGTAAAGGATAACAACTGCGAATGCTATATAAAAATATGAAGTATATTTGTTTAAATGCATGTGTTTTGTATGGTTTTTATCTTTATTAAGATTTTTGGTAAATAGTATGTTTTGATCTATAGAAATTCTTTTAAAGCTACTTTGCTTGAATCTTATTATGGATAAGGTTTGTATTGGTTTGGTTGAAGATGTTGAAGTTGGGGGAAAAGTTATCAAAGCTAAGATTGACACTGGAGCAAGAGGGAATTCAATATCTAAGTCTTTAGCTGAAGAGCTTGGTTTAGAGGGTTTGGGTAAAACAATTTTAGTTAAGTCTGCTTCAGGGCAGCAGGTCAGGCCTTTGGTTGGAGCTGAGATTGTTTTGAAAGGGAAAAAGTTAGATACACATTTTAATGTGGCTGATAGAAGTCATTTGCAGTATCAGATTTTGATTGGGGTGGAGGTGTTAAAACAGGGTTTTTTGATTGACCCTTCTTTATGATGAAATTAGGTGTTGTTAGTGTTGGAGGTCCGGGAGCTTTATTGATCCTTGAAAGGGCTAAGAAGTATTTTGATGAGGTTGAGTTAGTTAATATTAAAAAATTATCAACAAAGGTAGATTCTGGAAAAGAAGTTTTGTATGAAGGTAAGCCTTTGAAAGGGTTTGATTGTTTATATTTTAAAGGATCTTTTAGGTATGAGTTGTTGCAGTACACTGCAAGTCATCTTTTGGCTGGAACTGTTTATTTGCCTTTGCATGCTTCTGTTTTTCCAACTTGTCATAATAAATTGTTAACTTTGCTTAGGTTGCAAAGGGAAGGTGTTGCTGTACCTGAAACTTATTTTTGTTCTAATGCTGAAGAAGCAAGAAATGTTTTACAGATGGTTAAGTATCCTATTATTCTGAAGACTCCTGCTGGAACCCAAGGTAAGGGCGTTATGGTTGCTGATTCTGTTGAGTCTGCAAAAACTCTTTTAGATGCTTTGGAAACTTTTGGTCAAGCTTTTATAATTCAAGAGTATATTGATACTGGTGGAACTGATATTAGGGCTTATGTTGTTGGAAACAAAGTTGTTGCAAGTATGCAAAGAAAGGCTGGGAAGGAAGAAGTGAGAGCTAATATTCATCAAGGTGGAAAAGGTCTTGCTTTTGAGTTGGATTATGATACTGAACAGTTAGCTATAAAGGCTGCAAAAGCAATCAAAGCTGATGTTTGTGGTGTTGATATTTTACAAGGTGTGAGGCCTGTTGTTTTAGAAATTAATGCAACACCTGGTGTTGAAGGGATAAGTGCTGCAACTGGGAAAGATGTTCCTGATATTGTTGCAAGGTACTTATATGAAAGAACTGTTGAGTTTAGAAAGGAAGAAAAAAGAGATAATGTTCAAAACATTATGGATGATTTGAATGTCCAAAAAGTTGATTCAAAAGAAATATTGGCTAACTTAGATATAAAAATGGGTAGGATTAGGTTGCCTGAAGTTGTAACAAGAATTACAAATTTCAGGGATGGGGAAGAGGTTAGTCTTTTTATTGATAAGCAAGAAATTGCTATCAAAAAGAACAAAGCTGGGAGGTAGAGGAAATGGCAAAATGTCCTTATGTGGATAGAGAGTGTACAGATCAATGTAAAGCATATGATAGCACAAAACCTGATGGTTGTGTTGTTTTGCATCGGATGGACCGAACAAATAAATTATTGAATTTTATTGAGAAAAAAGTTGGGAGGTGATCCCTTTTTTTATTTTTTTTTAATTGGTACCAATTTTATATTTAGCAAATCTTTTAAACACTAGCTTAAAACTGTTTTTTATGGAAAAGAAATGGTATATTGCAATCACTCTATGGTTGGCTTGGACTATCTTGTATTGTTTAGTTAATGTGTTTGTACATGATTCTGCGTTTTATTCGTATGAAACTGTTTTGGATTCTTGGTTCCCATTTATTCCATTTTTCTCTTTGGTTTACATCTTAATGTATTTTGTAATTTGGTTCCCCATTTTTGAATTGAAGGATATGAAAGCCTATGTTTATGGTTTTGTTTCAGTTATTGCATTCACTTTGCCCTTTTTCTTGTTTTTTCCTAGTGAAATTGTTAGGCCTGAGTTTGTTGTGACTGGATTTTTTACTTGGTTAATGAATGTTCTTTATACTGCAGACTTTCCTCATAATCTTTTTCCTAGTACGCATGTTTCTTTGGTGATGTTTTCTGCTTTGGTGTATAATAAGAAATGGTATTATGCAGTGTTTGTTTTGATTGCTCTGTCAACTTTATTTACTAAGCAACATTTTGTTTTAGATGTTATGCTTGGATTGATTGTTGGTACTTTTGGGTATTTAGTTTATGAGAAATTTAAGTAGAGTTTTGGTCAACTAGTGTTTCTAATGAAACTTTTTTTCTACCTTGTGGATGAACTGTTAAATTTGCTTTTCTCCAATATTTTGTAATTGTTGTATGTGATCTTCCTAATTGTTTACCTGCTTTTGAAGCATTTCCTTGAAAAGTTTCATATGCTGCAATTATCCTTGCATGTTCTTCTTTTTCAACTGGGTTATAGTTTGCATGAGGATTTTTTTTATATGTTTTCCTTTCTAAATCTTCTTGTTCCCAATACTTTAGTACTGATGATTTTGAAACATTTAATTCTCTTGCTGCTGCTGCAACCATTCCATTGTATGTTCTATGTGCTTCAATTATTTCTTCTATTTTTTCATCTGTAAAACGTATTACTGGTCTGGGATATCCTCTTAGTCTATAAACTCTTTCTAATTCTTTTTCAGCCCAATATTTTGCTATTGTTGGTTTTGCAAAGGGTAAGTTTTTAGTAGCATCTACTAAATCTCCTTTGTATGTTTCATGTGCCTTTATGATTTTAGATATATTTATTTTACTAATGGCATGAACAGCTCTTCCATCTGCTCTTAATTTCCTCTCTTTTCTTTTAATTTCTAGTCCTTCTGCTCTCCAATACTTTGCTATTGTTGGTCCTGAAAAAGGTAATACTTCTGCAGCTTTTGCTACTATTCCTTTATATGTATCATATGCTCCAACTAATCTTGTTACTTCTTCTCTGTTTAAAGTCATAATATTTGAGAATTTTCATCTATTTAAAAAAGCTTTTGGTTTTGTTTAGTGTGGTTAAATAACTCTTTCTTCTAGCGAAGCTGTATTGTCATTGGGTGGATCAATTGGCAAATTTTCTCTTTTCCAATGTTTTATAATTGTTGCACGTGTTACTCCTAAATGTTTACAAGCTTTGGAAGTATCTCCTTTGTATGTTGTATGTGCCTCAAAGATCTTTTCTATTCGTTCATCTGGTAAACGATTTATTGATTTGTCTTTTTCATAAGCTGTTTCTAATTTTGCTCTTCCCCAATACTTTTTTATTGTTATTGCTGAAAAGGGTAAATCTTGTGCTGCAGCATTAACTATGCCATTATATGTATCATATGCTTCAATTACTCTTTCTACTTCTTTTCTGCTTAAAGTCATAATATTTGAGAATTAAGTTTTATTTAAAAAAGCTTTTGGTTTTGTTTAGCAACCCCATCTTTTGATTGCTGCAGAAAGTTCTGGGTGGGTCTTTGCATATCTTCGTAAAGGTACTTTTTGCATTGATGCTTCTAAAGCTTGTCGCATTGCTTTTGCTCCAGCTATTGTTCCTGATGGATGAGCATGACAACCTCCACCTGCTTGTATTACAACATCATTGCCCATTATTTTTACTAACTTTGGTATGTGTCCTGGGTGTAAACCTCCTGATGCTACTGCTAAACAAGGTTTCATACCATACCATTTTTGTTTTAGAAGTTCACCATGTGCTTTCATATTAGGATTTTCAATTTCTTTTTGAATGTCTAAAGTTGATTGTTTTGATTCTGACATTTTTCCAAGGTATGCAGTTCCAATGTGTAAAGTGTCAATACCTAAAAGTCTTGAAATCTTTGCAATTACTAACATTGACATTCCATTGTTTCCTTTTGTTAGTGCTGCATGCATTGCTCTGTGTCCATGCAGTGGAAGTTTAACATGTTTTCTTACTGTTTGTAATGCTGCAAAACCCATTGTTAAAATATCAACCATTAGGTAATTGCCACCCTGATCTTGCACAAACTTTGCTCTTCTTAACATTTCATCTGTTTCTGCTGTAATGTTTGCTAAGTATAACTTTTTTTCACCTGTAATCTTTTCTGCTTTTCTTCTAAGCTTTTCTGTAAGTTTGATATTTTTTTCAAACTTGTTAAATTTCATACTGGTTAGGTTTTCATCGAATTTAACTGCGTCAAGGCCACCAACCCATGCATTGAATGCAACTTTTGCATGTTGTTTTGCTGTTAAGCCAACTTTTGGTTTTACAATTGTTCCAACTAAAGGTCTTTTTTTTACTTTGGTTATTCTTCTTATTCCTTTGATTCCAAACCTTGGGCCTTTGAAGGATTTTACTTGTGATTTTGTGAAATGGATATCTAGAAGTTTAAGATTTTTTACTGCTTTCATTCCATAAATGTTTCCTGCAATACTAGATAGCATTTGTGGCATGTTTCCGTTTTCAAACAGTTCTTCATGGTAAGCTATCTTTATTATTTTCTTTTTCTGATTTATTGAGTATACTGAAGGTTTTAGTCTCTTTGCAACTTTTGGTGAAAGTGTTACTACATCATCCCATGTTCCTATAGAACTTTCTGCTGCTAGGTGGTTTGATACTGTTTTTAGACTTAATCTGTTAGGTTCTACATAGTATTCAGCAACAAGATCTTTTTTAGAAGGTTTGTATTTTAGGTCTATGTAATCTAACATGTGTTATGTAGAGGGTGTTTTAGTTTATAAATTTTTCAGTAAAGTTTATAAAAAGGGGTGGAATTTCTTGGATTATGAATTATACTGCTGAAGAAATAGGACAATATATGGCTCATTGTATTGGTCTTGCTAAACAAGCTAAAGGGGTTAGAAAACCTTTAGTTGGTGCTCTTGTTCTTTCTCCTGATGGGAACATTGTTGGGGTGGGGTATAAGAAATTTATTCCTGGTACTTCAATGATTATTCATGCTGAAAGAGTTGCTTTAGATAATGCTGGAGAGGATACTATTGGTGGAACTTTGGTTACAACTTTAGAACCTTGCCTTAAGATGGGAAGAAATCAAGTACTTTGTTCTTGTTCAGAATTGCTTATTGAAAGGGAGATTGTTACTGTTGTTTATGGTTTACCTGATAGAAATTGTAGGAGTAATAGTAGAAGTCCTCATAAATATTTGGGGAAAAGGGGTATAGAAGTTATTGCTGATACTGCTTGGTCTGATCGAATTTGGGAGCAACTTCATTAATTATTTTCTAGCACCGAAACCTTTATATAAGATTAACTACTAAAGAATAGTAAAGAGGTGGTAGGAAGTAATATAATGCCACGAAGAAATCCATTTTTATTCAAACCAGAAGAATACTTGTATCTACATAGAGTTTTTCTAAAAGATATGGGAAAAGGTAAATTCTTTACAAATATTAAGAAAAAAGAAGGTTTAGGCCTTGATCAGAACGAAATCACTCATGTTAAAGAGAAGTTTACAGAGTGGAAAGAAAGGAATCCAAAAGGTTTACTTTTTGGATAGAAAATGGTTTGTAAAGCTTTGACTCCTGATTATGTTAATGATTTTTTAAGTATTTTTAGAGCTGGTTTAGATGGTCTTGATCCAATTTATACTGGTGATACTATTGCTAGTGCTAGAGAGACTTATACTGCTGAGCATGTTGAAGGTTTGATGGCTGAAGGTAGGATTTCTGGTTGTTTTGATGGTGATGTTTTAGAAGGAATTTTAGTACAAGGTTATGCTGATGTTCCAGGTAAGGTTACACCGATTGTTAATACTACTACTATCCCTTGGATCATGGCAAGAAAGCCTGGAAATGGTGCAGGTACTAATTTAATGAATTATTGTATAGAAACTGCTAGGGAAGCTGAAAGGAATGTAGATGTTGTTGTCGTTGCTATAGCAAAAGAAAATACTGATGCTATAAGATTTTATCAGAAATTAGGTTTTGAACCAAATAATGACTTTTCAGGTAATAGGGCCTTGATGAGTTTTTTTATAAGTGCAAGAGTTAGGCCTCACCCTGAAGATTGGGATAAACCTGCAGCAAAGCTTTAGGCAAAATTTATAATTATTTTACTTTTTGGATAGAAACTTAGGTAAATCTTTTACAGAATTTAATATTTTGTGAGGTTTTTGTTTTTTCATTTCAGCTCTTGAATTGTGGCCAGTGAGTACTGCAATACCTTTAAGTCCTGCTTTGTTTGCAGCTTGGATGTCGTAAATAGAGTCACCAACCATGTAGCCTTTTTTTATTTTTAGTAATCTTTCTGCTTTGAATAATTCATCTGGTGCAGGTTTTCCATGTTTAACTTCATCATAGCCTATGATTAAATCAAACATTTTTTTGTCAAATTTTGCATGTTTTAAGCTTGAAAGGATTATATCATGTTTGCAGTTTGATAAAATTGCAATTTTGTAGTGTGGTTTTAGCTTTTTTAGAGTTGCTTTTGCACCTGGAATTGGTTTTACTAATTTTGCAGTTTTTTTGAAAACATAGTGGTCATGGTCTGCAACAACTTTTATTACTTGTTTTTTTGTTAGTTCTGGGAATAGTTTGTGAATGTATTCTTTACCATTAAGGCTGAAATACTTTAGCATTTCTTTTCTTGTTTTTTGTGGTAATTTATTTTTTTTAAAAGAAAGTTTGAATGCTTCTAAATGCATTCTTGTTCCATAGATCAAAGTGTTATCCATGTCAAAGCAAAGTATTTCCATATGATAATTCTAGTGTTTTGTGTTTATATAATTTTGGGAAATGTATTTAAAGTTTGGAATGTTTTAGAGAGTTATGAAAGAGCTGTTTGATTCTTTGAAACATGTTGGAATGGATGTAAGAGGTTTGAAGTTATTAGATACTTGCTTTGTTTTTGATATGTTGTCTAGGAATAAAAAGTTGCCTGAGGGTAAATATGGAATTACTTCTTTTAATGTTGAAGAGTTGTTGAAGGTTGGGCATAGGTTGCATAAGCTTAAACATAAGTTGCGAGAGTTTGTTAAGAAAGGTGATTTTGTTGTTGTAGATGTTGATGTTCATATTGGTAATTTTGAGTCTGAGAAAGATTTTGTTCGGTCTGTTGACAATGAATTGTTGAAATTGATTGCTGATGCTTCTGATGCTGTTCTTTTGGCTGTTGCTGTGAAGACTGAGTCTGATGTATATACTAAGGATAAGCATCACTTGTTTACTGTTCCTTTGGAGAACTATTTGAGTAAGTATGGTATTAAGGTTTTGAAAGAGTTTTAGGGAAGTTTTATAAATAACAAATTAAAATTCTCTTTTATGGATGTTACTGAATTAATGCAAGGTGCGAGAAGAGTAAGGGCTGAATTGGATAAGGAAAGTAATGAATTTGTTTATGATCGTCCTATTACAGCAAATAATAGGTTACTTGAAGAGATTGGTGGAGTACAGGTTCAAATTGATATTGCTGATGAACAGGGAACTGTTACAATGCATTATTTAACTTATCACAAGGATCCAGGTGTTTTTGTTGATATTACTTTGGATAGGTTGTTTGTTCCTGGTGCAAAAAAAATTATGGTTTTTACTCCTGGAAATATTCCTGAAGGTTATGCTAATTCTGGTTTGCCTAAGTATATTGAAGGTCTTAGTTAATCATTTTCCTAGCAACTTTTACAAATTTCTTAGGTCTTAGAATTCCTTTTTCACAAATTATTCCTTTAATTAGTTTAAAATTTACTTTTTCGAAAGCATAATTTTTCACAGTGACGCCTTTGGGTGCTTTCCAAACCTCTGTTGGCGACCTTTCTTCAACAATTTCTTTGTGTGGGTCGAATTTCCATAAAGAGCATGCAACATAAACTGGCACTTTTCTTGTTTTTGCAATTATTGCTAACATTTCTGAGCCTACTTTGTTGTAAACTTTGTTGTAAGTGATTGCATCTGCGCCAATAAGCATTATGTCTGCTTCTTTTAGTGCTAGTCTTGCTTGTGCATCTGTGTAGTGTTCAACTTTGATTCTTGCTTTTGCTAAATCTTTTGCAGTTTGTCTACCTTGGAATAAAGGTCTTGTTTCTGTGTTGTGCACTTTTGGTTTTACTTTTTTTAAAATGTCTATAACTGTGCTTGAATGGCAGTGTGTGAAAACTGTGTGTTTTTTCTTTACTAGTTTTGTTCCATATTTAATTAAGTCCTTTTTTGCTTGTTTTTTTTCTCTTAAAACTTGTTTGATCAATCTTTTTGTTTCAGTTTGTGGATGTTTTGCTTTTTTTGCTTTGTTTGTGATATAGTCTAAATAATTCCTCATTGCTGGTTCTGTTGGTCTTGTTGAAAATAACTTTGCTTTTGCTTTTTCTAGCTCTAAAATGAAAGAAAGTTTGTCTTTTGCTTTTGACTTGTTTGCAACTTGTAGAAGTGCTTCAATTGCTGCAGTAGCAATATTTTCTGCACCTTGAATTTTCAATTGTTTGATCTTCCTACAGGTTGTGTTTAAATCCATTATTATATTCCTGGTTAGTAAAGTTTTTAAACATTTTGTCTTCTTATTTGGTGATGGATAAGAAGAAAAGCTTACTTTTGATTGTTTTATCAGTATTTATTGTCGATAGTGGCCAGCTTTTACTAAAAAAAGGTTTGTTAGATTTGGGTGCTTTAGATTTTGCTGGAAATCTGTTGGGTAGTTTTATCTTAGCTTTTACTAATCCTTTTGTTCTTTCTGGATTGGTTTTATTTTTCTTGAGTTCTTTTGTTTGGTTGATAGTTTTGTCCAAATCGAACTTGAGTTTTGCTTATCCTTGTTTGAGTTTGGGGTATGTTATTGTTAGTATTTTGTCTTGGTTTTTCTTTAATGAAAGCCTTTCAGCTCTTAGATTGGTTGGGTTGGGTGTAATATTTATGGGGGTTTATTTTATGTCGAGAACATGATATACATCATACTATTATTGGTTTCTGTAATTTTGGGTGTGTTAGCTCAGCTGTCATTGAAAGAAGGTATGGTTAGGGCTGGAGTAGAAAACTTGTTTAAAGATTTTTTTAACAATTTGAAAAAAATATATCTTAATTGGTTTGTGATCTTTGGGTTTTTAGCTTATGGTGCAACAACTTTGCTTTGGATTGTAATCTTGAATAATTTAGAACTTAGTTTTGCTTATCCTTTTGTTGCTTTGAATTACTTTTTTGTGGCTTTGATGTCAAAGTTTGTTTTCAAAGAGCACATTAGTGTACAAAGATGGGCTAGCATAGGAATAATTCTACTTGGTGTTATAATGGTTGGTTTAAGTTAAAAAAAGAAAATTAAATCATTTGAAAGTTTTCTCTCAAAAACTGTATCATGATTTGGTTTCCAGCAATCTTGTAAACTTCGTAAGCATTGTTTAATTGTTCTTTTTGTAAGAAAATGTCTCCAACTTTGTTTAAATTTTCTAAAGAGCCTGCTAACTCAAATGCTTTTGCTGCAAGAATTAATTGGTCATGTTTAACACACAAGCTACCAACTAGACTTAACTTTTCATTATTTCTTAAGAATTTGAAAACTTCAATTGCAGATTCGAACTTTTCCCTTTTTAAACATTCATCTCCAACTAAAAGTAATTTTTGAGTGTCTTCAACTAATTGGAATGCTTTGATTGCATCTGTCATTTGACCATCTCTTAGGCAGGTTTCACCTACTGCTAATAGTTTGCTCTTTGCTTCTGCTTCTTTGTAGCATTCAATTGCTTGTGAGAACATGTTCATGTTTTTGTAATTATCACCAATTTCAATTAGTTTTGGTTTGTTTTTTGCCCTTAGGAATGCTTCAATAGCTTCTTGAGTTCTACCTTTTTTTACAAGTTCTTCAGCAACTGCATTCAAAAGCGAAGATTGCATGTGTTCAGGGAACATATTAAGACTAACACTATCTAAACCCTTTTTAAGTAGGATTGGTACCATTCTTTTGGCTGTGTCATCATGTTCATTAGAATATTCATTTACTAATTCTGAGACTCTCTCTCTGATTTGTGGGTCTAGTTGTTCTTCCATATTAAGATAAGATTAGTCTGTTCGCTTTAAATACTTAATTATAATCTAAAAATGTTGTTTTGTTATACTCTTTTTTAGTTAACTATTTAAAGAGCTAAGTTTTTGATACGGCTTATGGAAGAAATTCAAAATAATATCGAAGAAGATCATCAAGAAGCTGAAGGTGACTTGATGTATGAGGCACATGCAAAAGTTGATGCTTTAATTGATTTACTTGTTAAAAAAGGCATCATTAATGAAGAAGAGTATGATAATGCAGTTGAGAAATTGTTGACTGATTTAGAAGAAGATGATGATGAAGAACCTGAAGAACAGAGTGGTTGTTGCTCAGAACATTCAGCATCTTGTGAATCAAGTGAACAGAAACCTGCAGAATCAGGTTGTGGATGTGCTTCTCAAAGTCCTAGTAATTCAGGATTTTAATTTTTTTTATTTTTTATTATAAAATAAGGAGCATTAATTGCCCCCTAATACTTTCTCCATGTACGCCATTGGTTTAATGTCTGTAATGGTAGTTTTGTGAACCAACCACTTCTTGTCTGTACTCTGAAACCAAGAGTTTTCAATGACTGGTTGTCTTTCCAAATCTTTTGCTTTTCTTTCAGATATTTCTACTGTTTCTTCCACTTTTATCACCTCTTTTTTTGTAGGTCTATGACCTAAATACTAATTTGGTAGCATTTTTTATAATAACAATGTAGAAAAATCCGGAAATCTTTCAGGTTTTCCGGAAATCTTTCAGAAATCTATTCGTTCCAGTCTACTCTGGTGTTTTCTCTTTGTGCTTCTTTGTGTGTAAAACCACCACTATTGTATCTAGCTTTTAACTTTGCAATATTTTCAGCTAAAACCTCATCAAAGTCCCAACCATAGAAATTGCAAATCATTGCAGCATACCATAAAGTGTCTCCAATGTTTTCTCTGATTCCTTTTGTTTGGTCATTTTTGTGTGTAACTGTTTTTTTAATACAACCTGCTACATCACCTGCTTCACCTGAGATGCCTAAACCCCAGCTCATAATCTCTTTATGTGGGCAGTCAAAGTTTTGTGCTGTGCCTTTACACAATTCTTGATATTGTTTTAGATTTAATTTTTCCATTTTTGTTTTGATTGTATTACTCTATAAATGTTTTTCTAGGTTAGAAAAGTATTAATGTATGATATTTTAATTTTAGTTTATGAAATGGTTGTATACTTTGATATTGTTTGTTTTTCTTTTGAGTGTGAGTGTTAGCTTTGTTGCTTTTGATCCTGGATTTTATGTTTCTGAAGGTGTTGATGGGGTTGAGGCTAAGAATGTTATTTCTTTTTTCTTTTTTGGTGAGTTGAATGAAGGGTATAGTGATATTGAATTGATTCACATGGAGGATGTTAGAAATTTGTTGTTATTGAATGTATTTTTGTCTCTTTTGTTACTTTGTTTCTATAGAGAGATTTTAAGCTCTGATTTGGTTGGTTATAGCTTGGGTGCCATTGGTTTGGTTGTTTTGATTGCTGTTTTTGGATATTTTAGTTTTGATTGGTTGTTTACAACATTTCATGAAGTGTTGTTTTTCAATGATTTCTGGTTGTTGCCTGCAAATTCTAAATTGATTACTATTTTTCCTTTGGATTTTTTTGTCCATGCATTTTTTCAAGTTATTTTGTATGTTTTAGCTTTTGGTTTGTTGTTTTTTGTTTTAGGGTTACATTTAAAAAGGAGTAAAGTCTAATATATTTAGAGGTGGTTAATTTTGGTTAAGAAAAAAAATAAAGCTGGTTGTAAGAATTGTGGATTGTTTTGGTGGGGTATTTTAATATTAGCTTTGAAGACCTTTGGTTTGGCTTTTTTAGTGCAAGGTGTAGTTTTACAATTAGGCACTGGTGTTCTGTATAGTGGTTTGTTTCATTATGCAATTGGATTGGTGTTCATTATGCTAGGTTGGCATACCAGAGCTATTGCTAAAGCAAAGCATAAGTAGATAGTAAAGCTTAAATAGTGCTTTTGAGTTTTGATAGGTATGAAAAAAATTAATGTTCGTATGACTCTGGAAGTTTTAGGTGCTCCTAAAGAGCATGTTGAAGAAACTCTTAGAAAGATTTTAGCTAAATTCAAAGAAGAAAAAGGTTCTGTTATTACTGATTTGAAAGTTTTTGATTGTGAAGAACAAGATAATAAAATGTGGAGTACTTTTGCTGATGTTAGTTTTGATATTGAAAATTCTAAGAAGTTGATGGATATTTGTTTTGATTATATGCCTTCTTCAATTGAAATTATTGACCCTGCTGGTTTTGAAGTTGATTCTGCACTTTTTGGTGAAGGTTTAAATGATATGCTTGCTAATTTGCATAAGTATACTATGGTAATTAAGAAGCTTCAGTCTGAAAACATCTTTATGATGAAAAAGTTAAAAGGCGAATCAATTTAATTTTTTAAAAAGTAAGAAAATTAAGGTTTAAACCTTTCCATTGTTCTTGGGAATGGAATTGCATCCTTAATGTTATCAAGACCACAGATCCATGAAATAACTCTTTCTACACCCATACCATGTCCTGAGTGTGGAACTGAACCATATTTTCTTGAATCAAAGTACCATTCATAGTTTTTTGGATCTTCACCTTCTGCTTTTAGAAATTTTGTCATTGCTTTAACATCTAGGTCTCTTTGTGATCCTCCAATGATTTCACCATAGCCTTCAGGTGCAATTACATCCAAGCATAATGCAACTTTTTTTTCTTTTGGATCTTCTGGTTTATAGAATGCCATGATCTCTTTTGGATACTTTGTAACTATTACTGGAACATCAAAGTTTTTACTTAGGTTGTCTTCTTCAACTGTTCTAAGATCTTTTCCCCAAGGTACTTCCATATTTTCTTTCTTTTTTAAGAAATCTAAAACTTCTGTGTAAGTCATTCTTTTGAATTTCTTTTTTACAATAGGTTCTAGTTTGCTAATATCTCTTTTTAGAATTTCTAATTCTGCTTTATTATCTTGTAATACTTTCTTTACTATATGTTTTAATAATTCTTCAATGTCATCTTGCATTTGATCAAGGTCCATCCATGCTGCTTCCATTTCAGCCATCCAAAATTCACACAAGTGTCTTGATGTTTTGGATTTTTCTGCTCTGAATGTTGGTCCTATAACAAACATTTTTTCTAAACCCATGATGAATGCTTCTGAGTATAACTGTGCTGATTGTGAAAGGAACATTTGATCTTTGTAATATTTTACTTCAAATAGGGTTGATCCTCCTTCACATTGTGTTGGTTGTAATACTGGTGCTGTAAATTCGTAATAACCTTTGTTTGTGTAGTGTTCTCTGAAAGCACTTAGAATTGTGTGTCTAATTTTCATGATTGAAGTCATTTTTCTTGATCTTAGCCACAAATGTCTGTTGTCTGCTAAAAATTCTACTGAGAAATCTTTTGCTATTTTGTAAGGTTCTCCTAAATGTACAATGTTTAAACTTTTTACTTTTATTTCATAACCACTTGGTGCTCTTGGTTCTTTTTGAATATCCCCTTCAATCTCTATTGAAGATTCTATGAAAACTTTGGTTGCATCTTCAAATGCTTTTGATTCTTTTTCAATTACACACTGAATTACATTATTGGCATCTCTAATTATTAAAAATACTTGATTGGATTGTTTTCTTTTTCTGTAAACCCATCCTTTGATTGAGACTTTTCCTTTGCCTTTATCTAGTGCTTTTTGTATATCCATTGTATGTTTTATTTTGGTGTTGAAGTTTATATAGTTTTTTGTATAAATCTTTATAAGTTTGGGAGGTTTGTTTCTCTTTATGGTGAAAAAAGTTCACAAACAAATAAGATTTGAAAGAGATGGACTTTGGCATATTCTAAACTCTGGGGTTGTTGATACTGAAGTTGGTAATCCAAAATATACAAAAAGTGGCGAAACTCTCAGGCCAGATCAGGTAAGATTAAATCAATCACTTCATTTAGGTCAAAGAACTTTTGATAGGGAATCTGTTTTAAGTGACATTTACAAACTTGTTGATGTTTTAATGGATCAAATTCAATATCCTTTTTTTGCATTAGAAGTTACTGAGGATGTTACACATTCTGATTTTAGAGGGATGGGTGAGTGCAATCCTCGTAATGTTTTATTAAACCTTTATTTAGAAGGGTAAGTGTATAAATCTTTATAAGTTTGGGAATGATTCTTTGTTTTATGGCAGATCCTATACAAGTTATGTTAATTGATGGTGCTTTTAGGCGAGTTACTGGTTACAAGGGCATTGGAGGTCATTCTTTTGAAACTTTATTGGCTGATGAAGAAATTCCTATTGATAGGTTGACTCAAGTTGATTCTTCTAATTTAGAGGTTGGTGCTATTTCTGTTGCTTATGCTACTCAACTGGCTGAGAGGGGAGTTGAGGAAGCTAAATTTAGAGGAGTTTCTTATTTTTCTTTAGTAATGACTCCTTTTAGTTTGTCTGATCGTAATACCACTACTATAAGGAATGATCGTGCGGGCCTTGCTTATAATTATTATAGGTTAAAACCTGAAGTTGATTAAAGATAAGTTTTATAAAACAAAGTTAGTTTTTGTTCTATTATGTTTGAAATTAAAGCTAAATCTGGTAAAGCTCGTGTAGGTGAGCTGACTGTTAATGGTAAGAAGGCTGAAACTCCTTTTTTTATGCCTGTTGCTACAAAAGCTGTTGGTAAGTTTGTTTCTTCGGATGATTATCATGCTGTTGATACTCAAACTATTATTACAAATGCTTTTTTGTTATCTTTGGAAGAGAGGTTTGTTGGTCCTGTTGGAAAGTTTATGGGTTTTAATGGAATGGTGTTTACTGATAATGGTGGGTTTCAGATGCTTAGAGAGAATTTGTTGTTAGATTCTACTGATTCTGGTGTTAATTTTAAAAATCCTTACACTGGAAAAGAGGTGTTTATTAGTCCTCGAAGGATTATGGATATTCAAGAGAGTGTTGGTGGGGATGTTATCATGGCACTTGATTGTGTTTTGCCTTTTGGTAAAAGCAAGGAAGAGTTTGCTGCTGGTTTGGAAAGGAGTTGTTTGTGGACAAGGAAGAGTAAAGAGTGTTATAGGGGTAAACAATTGGTGTTTGGGATTACACAAGGTGGTGTTTTTGAAGATCTTCGTAAGCAAAGTTGTGAGTTTGTAAAAGGTTTAGATTTTGATGGTTATTCTATTGGTGGTTTGGGTATTGGTGAAAGTTCTGAACAAATGTTTAAGATGGTTGATGTTTGTGTTTTAGAACTTGAGGAGGATAAGCCTAAATATTTAATGGGTGTTGGTGATCCTAAACAGATTTTGGAGTGTGTTTCTCGTGGTATTGATGTTTTTGATAGTATATTACCTGCAAAGCATGCTAGGCATGGTTATCTTTTTACTTGGGATGGTGTTTTGAATATTAAGAAAGCTAGTTCTGTTAATTCTACTATTGATTGTGATTGTGTTGTTTGCAAAACTTATTCTTTGGAGTATTTGCGTTATTTGTTTAAGAAAAAAGATTCTGTGTATATGCGTTTGGCAACTGTGCATAACTTGCATTTTATGGCTTCTTTTATGACTAAGCTTAGAGAGGCTATTAAGGCTGATAAGTTTTCTGAGTTTAGAGAAAAAGTTTTAGAGAAATATTAAGGTGTTAACCTGTCAGGATCTCTAGGTACAAAGCAAGCTTCTCTAATATTGTCCAAACCAAGCAAATTTTGTGTAATCCTTTCCATGCCTAGTCCACAGCCTCCATGAGGTGGTGCTCCACACTTGAACATTACTGCATAATCTTTCATGTCATCAAGCTTAACATCTTTTTCTTCTGCTTGTTTTTTTAGAATATCATAATTGTGTTCTCTTAAGGAACCTGTTGCAATCTCGACACCTCTTAACAACAAGTCAAAACCTTTTGTTCCATCACCATTCTTTACATGATAGAAAGGTCTTTTTGACCATGGATAGTTTGTTACAAATATTAAATCTGATTTATATTTTTTTAATACTAATTCACCAAGCAGTTTCTCAGACTCTGGATCAATGTCGTCAGTGATTTTCTTTCCCTTTTTATTTAACATATCTCTTACCTCTTCAAAAGGTACTCTTGGTATTTTAGAAGGAACTTTAACTTCTGCTTTAGTAGCTTTAACTAACTCTTTGATGTATTCTTCTGTAAAGTCCATTAACTCATTTTCATCTGTAACAAAAGCCATTTCAAAATCTATGCCAATAAATTCTGTTACATGTCTTGTAGTGTTAGAATTTTCTGCTCTGAAAATTGAGCCTATTTCAAAAACTTTTTCAAAACCTGAACAAACCATCATTTGTTTGTAGATTTGTGGGCTTTGTGATAAGTATGCTTTTGTGTTAAAATATTTTATTGAAAACATTTCTGCACCTGATTCAACTCCAGCTGAAGTCATTTTTGGTGTTGCAATGTTCATGAAATCATTTTTCATAAAGAAGTCTACTGTTGTTTTGTAAATTGTGTTTCTAAATTGGAATATTTTGTTTATCTCTGGCTTTCTTAGGTCTAAGAACCTGTTGTCCATTCTTGTTGATAGGTCTGTGTTAATGTCACCTTTTTCTACAACTTGGATAGGTAGAACTTGTGAAACTTCACCTAGGATGTTAAGATCTTCAACTGCAACTTCATAACCTTGTTTTGCTATTTTGTTTGCAACTACACTTCCTGTGATTTCAACCACTGTTTCTGGGTTTAATGTTTTAACTTTTTTGAACAATTCTTCATTGTCACTTGTTGCTACACATTGAATTATTCCTGTGTAATCTCTTAATATTAGAAATTTAACTTTTGCTAGGCCTCTTATTTCGTGTAACCAACCTTTGACTGTTACTTTTTCTCCTACTTTTAGATCTTTAATGTATGTTCTTGCCATTGGTGATTTAGAATTTGTTAAAGTATTTAAATATTTGGTTAGAATAAGCTCTCTTCTTCATCTACTTCTTCACATATTGCTCTGCCTAAAGCTTTTCTTATATCCATTTTAATATAACTTGCAACTTTTCCTGATAATCTAACTTGTAAATCATCTGAAGTTTGAATTATTTCTATTACAGTTCTTCCTTCTTGTCCTATTCCATAAACATTGCCTTTTTCAGTGTCTTCAAGTGAAATACCATAAGCTGTGGCTATCTCTCTTGCTCTTTCTTCTGTTGGATATCGTACAATTCCTGATTGTGGCCTTAGTGTTGTTCCTACCATAGTATTTTTGGCATTTTTTCTCTTTTTAAGGGTTTCGAAATGCAGAAGTTTTTTAAATTGGTGATCTTTTGAATAGCTAATGGAACCTATTGTACATATATTAATTCCTTTGGTATTTTTGTTGGCAATTTTTTATAAATTGGATAAAAAGTATGTGTTTTATTTGCTTCCTTTGACTTTTATTATTGACTTGGATACTTATATTCCTGGTACTCACAGGTATTTGTTCCACAATTTGTTGTTTGTTATTTTGATTTCAACTATTGTATATTTTGCTTGGGATAAAAGAGCTTATTTTGTGTCTTTGTTTTACTTGGGTTCACACTTAATTTTGGATTTTGCTGAGCCAGGTGTTGCTTTGTTATACCCTTTAGTGCAGAAAACATATTATTTGGTTGCAGAAATAACTTATTATTCTGGTTGGGATTTGAATCTTTGGTTTGGTTCAATGTCAATAACTGAGTTGCCTACTGATTATGTTGCTTATTATTTTACAACCTATGCTGCATTGTTCTTAATATTGTTAGGGGTGTTGTTGGTTGCAAAGTATGGAAAGGATTTAAAGAAGTTTTTTAAGGATTGACATTGCTTTTTGTCCATCTACTTTGCCCTTAAACTTTTTCATAACATCACCCATTAAGCCACCTATTGGTGCTTTTGGATTTGCTTTTACTATTTTTTTGATTTCTTTTTCTAAGGTCTTGTCGTCAATTGTTTCAAAGCTTTTCAGGTTAATCTTTTGTCCCTTTACTTTTTTTACTAATAGATCTAATACTGCATCTTTTGAAATCTTGCCTTGTTCTAAATAGGTTAAAACTTCTAGGAAATCTTTTTCTGATAATTTTGATTCTAAATTAAACCTTTTTTTAATCTCTTTTGGATAATTTATTAAAACATCTGCAATAAAATTGTTATCAAGTTTTAGTTTGGTGTAATTTTTTAAAATGACGCCAGTTTTTACTATTTCTCTAGCTAGTTCTGGCCTCAGTTTATACTTTTTTTCATATCTTAATGTTTTTTCATCTAGTAATTCTGGTAATTTTATTTTTAGTAGCATATCTTTTGTGATTGGGATTGTTGGTATGTCTGTTTCAGGATACATTCTTGCTGCACTTGGCATTGGTCGCATGAATGAGGTTGTTTTGTCTGGGTTAAGTTTTCTTACATGTTTGTCTTCACCTTTTGTTTTAACTTGTCTTTTTACCTCATCTTCAACAATTTTTTCCATGAATTTTAGTTCTTGAAATCCTTTTAGTTCAACTCTTGAATGGCCTTTGATTGAAACATTAACATCTTGTCTTATTGTTCCAATGCCTCTTTTTGCTTTTCCTGTTGATCTCAGAATCATTCCAATCTTTTCTGCTACTTCTTTTGCATGTGTTGCATTTTGAATGTCAGGTGCTGTTGCAATTTCTAGTAAAGGTACTCCTAGTCTTGCTAAATCATAAGTTACTTCATTTTTTTCTTCTTTAACTTTTTTTGCTGCTTCTTCTTCTAACATTAATCCATCTATTCCAACTCTTCCTTGTGTTGTTTCAATGTAACCTCCAACTGCAACTAGTGCTGTTCTTTGGAATGCTGAAACATTTGAACCATCAACTATTGTTTTTCGCATGAACTGTACTTCGTCAACTGGTTTCATATTAAGTAAAAGTGCAACTTCTAGTGCTGTTTCTAAAGCTTGTGGGTTTACTGCGTGTGGTGGTTCTTCATCATATTCTACAAGACATGAAGAGGTTTCTCTTGCTTGGTATTTGAAAACCTTATCTTTTTTCATTTCTGTTTTTGCTGCTTTGTCTGTTTTGCCTGATTCTCCAGCTATTGCTCTTATTTTTCTTTCAAAGAAAACAGTTGGTTCCTTGTCATGTACAATACAAGGGCAGTTACAGAATAATTTTCTTCCATCTAATTGTTGATGGCATTCAATTCCACATTTGAAACCTAGCTTCTTATAATCCATTTGTATATTTAATTGATTTATGTATATAAATGTTTAGGATCTATCAAATTCATTAATATAAATGTCATCAAAGTCAAATTTATAACCAACTGTTTCTCTTAATTGTAAAAGAAAGTTTGTAAAATTTTTCATGTTAACTATCTCTTCTGCTTTGATATTCAAATCATTATCTCCTGTTTCAACAAACCTTCTTGCCATTTTTATTCCTTCAAAATAAATTTTATTTGATACTTCTGTTGGTGTTATCACTTGCATTTGGCTTACTTTATAGGAAACGTTAACACTAATTTCTATCAAGACTTTTTTTGAAATAACTCTTTCTTTCTTTTTAATGTAAATTGTACTTTCTATTACTCCTTGGTGAGGTTTATGATTTAGATTATAACTCACACTAAATTTGTTTCCAACAAGTGATTGAAATTTTGTTTTAAAATCTTTGTTAATTTCATGAAGTGCATTTTGTGCTTCAATTTCTGAGATTGGTATATTCATATTGTTCTTACACCCTTTAAACTTTAAAATGTTTACTGTTCTATCATAATCTTTTTAAAACCAAGAATATGTTTAACTTTGTTAATGATAGCTTTCAAAAATCGTGACATTATTTCTATCAAGGATTTCTCTCGACAAGATGTTGAATATATACTAAGAATTGCTAAAGAGATGGAGCATAACAAGGCTAAGTATAAAGAATTGTTAAAAGGTGATGTTGTGACTTTGGTTTTCTTTGAATCTAGCACTAGAACAAGGTTGAGTACTTATATGGCTGCACAGAATCTTGGTGCTACAATTCAGCCTTTTCTTTACAGTGATGGTACATCTGCAATAAAAGGTGAAACTTTGTCTGACACTTTAATGATGTTAAAGAAGTATGGGGCAACTGTGGTTGCAATAAGGCATCCTTTGGAAGGGTCTGCTCAATGGGCAGCTGATGTTTTAGATGTGCCTGTGGTTAACTGTGGGGATGGTGCGCATGAGCATCCAACCCAAACTTTGTTAGATCTTTATACAATTAATAAAGAAAAAGGGAAGTTGGATGGGTTGTCTATTACTTTTGTTGGAGATTTGAAGTATGGTAGAACTGTTCATTCTTTGGTTTTGGCTTTTACTAAGTTTGAAAATGTTGAGTTTGTGTTTGTTTCTCCTAATGTTCTAAAATTGCCTAGCTATATCAAAGAGATGTTGGATGAGAAAAAGATTGTTTATACTGAAACTGAAAAACTTGAAGAGGGTGTTGATTCTGATGTGTTGTACATGACTCGAATTCAAGAGGAAAGGTTTGGGGATAAGGCTGAATATGAGCATGTTAGAAAAGCTTACAGTTTGAAACCTGAGCATTTGTTGAATCCTAATATTAAGGTGATGCATCCTTTGCCTAGAAATAAGAGGGCTATTGAGATTGATCCTAGTGTTGATGCTTTGCCACAAGCTTGTTACATGGGGCAGGCTGAAAATGGTGTTTATGTTAGGATGGCTCTTTTGGGTTTGGTTAGTGGTAAGTTGGGTGATGGTGAGGAGTATAAACCTAAAGTTAATGTTGAAGGTGAGTTTGAGTTTAAAGAGATTAAGTGGAAGGATAGGGAAAGGAAAAAGGGTGGTTACTTAGTTTGGGAGATGGAATCTGGTACTGCTGTTGATCATTTGAAACCTAATACTGCAACAAAGATTAAAGATTTGTTGGGGTTGCCTGAAAATGTTACTTGTACAATTGGTGTGAATCTTCCAAGTGGTAAGCAAAGTTATAAAGATCTGTTGAAAATTTGGGGTTATCAGTTGAATCAAGAACAGATGCAAAAAGTTGCACTTTTTTCACCAAATGCTACTATTAATTTGATTTCTGAAGATGTTTTAAGAAAAACTAAAGTTGTTTTGCCTAAAGTTTTGACTGGGATGGTTGTTTGTGATAAGCCTCATTGTATTTCTAATCCAAAGCACTATGAGTTTGTGCCTTCAAAGTTTATGGTTGATGGAGAGAGGTTTATTTGTCATTATTGTGGTAGAAAGAAAGTTAATGGTGTTTTATAGGAAGTTTTATTAATTTAGTTTTATTATTATACTTTAATGAATAAATTTAATCAAATAAAAGAAGAGATAAAAAATACTATTAAAAATTCTAAATCTCCTGGAGATTCTGAACATTCTATTATTTGTTTGAAATGGTTATTAAAAATTAATTCTAATGCTACTGAAGAAGCTCAAATTGCTGCTCTTGCTCATGATATTGATAGGGCTGTTGATCCAAGAGTTTTATGGAAAGAAGGCAAGGAAACTTATGCAGAATATAAACAAAGGCATGCAGCAAGAAGTTCTGAATTAATTGGAAACATTATGAAAAAGCATGGTTATAGTGAAGAATCAATTAATAAAGTTAAAAAAATGGTAAAAAATCATGAAGTTGGTGGGGATGAAGAAACAGATCAATTGCGTGATGCAGATAGTATAACTTATTTCGAGCTTAATGTTTTTAGTTATCTTGAGGAAAGAGGGTTTGAAAAAACTAAAAATAAAATAAAATTTATGTATGAAAGAGCTTCAAATAGGGCTAGAGAATTAATTAAGGAGTTGGATCTTTCTCCTGAAGTAGATAAAGTTTTTGAAGTTGTTCTAAAAGAATTATAGATAATCTGTGTTTAATCTAGTATTAATTTCACCTTTTAGATTTTTAGTTAAAAGTTTCTTAGCTTGCTTTGGATAGCTACCTAACAACCAGCTTAATTTAATGAATGCTGTTTCTGGCAACATGTCTTCGCAGAAAATGCAACCAATATCTGCTAATCTCCTTAAGTTTGTGTAAACATGTGGGTGTACTCTTCCATACAAGCATTGTGATGTAATTGCAACAATTCCACCTTTTTTTATGTAATCTTTTAGAATTTTGTAATTCTTAAGGTTGTCCTTGCCTAAGTTTGTTGGGCCATGGCCTAGACCTGTACCTTCTATAACTATAGCTTTGAAATTTTTAGTGTAGAATGTGAATAGTTTTGGATCCATGTTTGGATGTGTTTTTAGTATTCCAACTGAAGTTTCAAATTTGTCTTTAATTTTTAGGGCTTTACCTTTGCTTATTGCTTTGATTTGTTGAATATTCTTTGTTTTGTAATCAATTAGTGCGATTGGTGTGTCATTGATTGTTCTGAATGCATCTCTTCTGCTTGTGTGCATTTTTCTTGTTTTTGTTGCTGGAGAAATTGCACACTTGTCATCTGATGTTGAATCGTGCATGCATATTGCAACTCCTGTAAATCCTGATTTTGTGATGTATTCTGTTGCACAGATTAGGTTCATTGCTGCATCTGAGCTACCTCTATCTGATGATCTTTGTGAGCCTACTATTAGGATAGGGATGTTTGTTTCTTCAACTGCAAAGGCTAGTGCTGCTGCTGTGTAGCCTAATGTGTCTGTGCCTTGTGTTAGAATGATTCCATCTGATTTTGAGTGTTTTTTTATTGCTTTTAGGATTTTTTGGTAATCAGTGAACATCATGTCTTCTGACATCATTTCTGAAACAAGTTCAGTTTTGATGTTTGCTATTTTTTCTAGTTCTGGAACCATTTCAACTAGATCTTCTGGTGTGAAGTGTGCTTTTACACCACCTGTTTCATAGTCAACTTTTGATGCTACTGTTCCACCTGTGTGTAGGATTGTAATTGTTTTTTTGCCTTTTTTATGTGTGTGTTTTGGCAAATTCTTTTTCTTTTCTTTGAAAGCTTTGATTACTTTTGTTGATTTAATGTGTTTTTTAAGAATTCCAACATTGTAACCAGTATCTAATTTTATGAAAATCTTTTCTTTTGTAGAATTTGGCATGTAAATTCCTGTTAATTTTTTATCAATTGTGTTAATTAGAACTTTGTCACCTGATTTCATATTGTTTTGTATGTTGATAGTGTTTAAATAATTTTTCTTTGTTCTGCTAAAAAGTTTTTAGAAAAATGCTTGATTTATATTCTACAGAATAATAAAGTTTAAATACCTGAACCAGGTGTATAATAATAAGTTAATTGATTTTGGCGAATCAATATTATAAGTCTTTTGGCGAAGACGATTTCTTAATGAGAGTATAGGCTAAACTTGTTTATAAGTTTATATATAGTTGAGACTATGCTTCTGATAAAATTCAAAAAAAAAATGGGGGATATAAAAAAATGGAATTTTTAGTAAAAAATGCATTAGAAAATGCAAACACACAGACAGAAGAGGTAGAAATAGGAAAAGCAAATATTAAGGTTATTGGAGTGGGTGGTGGAGGAGGAAATGCAACAAATTGGTTGTATAAAAAAGGTGTTCAGGGAGCTGAGATAATTGCTATGAATACTGATAAACAACATCTTGATCTTATTGAAGCTGATAAAAAACTTTTGATTGGAAAAAATCTTACAAGAGGTTTAGGTTGTGGTGGTTTTCCACAAAAAGGATGTGAATCTGCACAAGAAGAAATTTCTGAAATTAGAAAGTTTGTAGCTAATACTGATATGGTTTTTGTATGTGCTGGTATGGGTGGTGGAACTGGAACTGGTGCAGTTCCTGTAGTAGCAAAAACTGCAAAAGAAGCAGGTGCAATTGTTATTGGTTGTGTAACAATGCCCTTTAAAATTGAAAGAGCTAGAATTGATAAAGCAGAATTTGGATTACATCAATTAAGAGATGTATGTGATACTGTAATTGTAATTGATAACAATAAGTTGGTACAGATTGCTGGTAATTTGCCTGTACAACAAGCATTTGCAGTTGCAAATGAATTAATCTCAACTATGATTAAGGGAATTGTAGAAATTATTGCAGTACCTTCTTTGGTAAACTTAGATTACGCTGATGTAAAAGCAATTATGTCAAATGGTGATGTTTCAGTGATTGGAATTGGTGAAGCAGATACAACAAATAGAGTTGAAGAAGCAGTGAGAAGAGCTTTAGATAATCCATTGTTGGATGTAAGTTATAACGGAGCAACTGGTGCATTAATACATGTGGCTGGAGGCCATGATTTAAAGCTAGATGAAGTGAGTAAAGCAGGAGATATGATTACTGAGGCTTTGGACCAGGATGCGAATGTTATTTGGGGAGCAAGGATTTCAGATGACATGAAAGGGAAAGTTAGAGTTATGACAATTATTACAGGCGTGCAATCCCCATACATTTTAGGCAAAGGAAGTGAAAGACAAAGGGAAGCCCAAGCAGTTGCTGTGTCAAGAGAGCTTGGGATTGACCTAGTTTAAATTTATTTGGGACTATATCCCCAAAAACCCCCACTCTTGGCTAGCATCCGATGATGCTAGCCTTGAATTCTTTATTCTTTTAACCCAAACTTTTATATAAGAATCTAGATTCTTAAATTGCAATGAAAAAAGTTAATTGTACTGATTGTGGTTCTGAATTTGAAGTTTATGATTCAAAAAATATTAGTATTCCTGTTTTTAGATGTGAAAAGTGTTTGAAAAGAAGATGAATTCATTATTATTAATTTGGTTAAGTTTTATGTGTTGTTTAGTTATTATTTATTTGTTGAGATGGTTCTGGAAAAAATAAGGAAAGTTATTTAAATCTAGTATACTGTAGTATATGTATGAAAGTAAAAGAGGTAGAGGCTTATATAATTAAGAATTCTAGAGGAGAAAGTGCTATTGAAGTTAGAGTGAATAAAAAGTTTGTAGCTGCTGCTCCTTCTGGTGCTTCAACTGGGAAGTATGAAGTGTCTGCTTTTCCTAAAAAAGGGATTAAGTTTGCTATTAATTCTGTTAATAATTACAAAGGATTGAAAGGAATGAAGTTTGAAACTTTTGAAGACTTGGCTTTTTTTGATGATTTTATTTCATCTTGGGGTGCTGATACTGTTATTGCAGTACAATTAGCTATACTGAAAGCTATGTCTGGGAACAAAATTTGGAAATTTTTGAATCCTAAAGCTAAGAAATTTCCAACTCCTTTAGGCAATTGTATTGGTGGTGGAATGCATACTAAAAAGCAAGGTGAAGATGTGCAGGAATTTCTTTTAATGCCTTCTGGTAAAACTTTTGAAGAGAAGATGGTATTGAATGATTATGTTTATAGAAAGATTGGTAAAGCTTTAGGAACAAAACAGAGGACTGATGAGGGAGCTTTTATGCCAAACATGACTGACACTGAGATTTTTGATTTTCTTTATGAATTTTTGAACAATTATGAAAATACTTTGCATTCAAGAGTGAAGTTTGGGATAGACTTAGCTGCAAGTAGTTTGTGGAATGGTAAGTTTTACACATACAAAAGTTTTGCACCAGAGAAAAAATTAAATAAATTTATTAGAGAAGATCAAATTGATTATATTAATGAGTTAATAAGAAAGTATAAATTAGCTTATGTTGAAGATCCAATGCAAGAGAATGATTTTGTAGGATTTTCTATGATTAATAAGAAAACTTTGGTTTGTGGTGATGATTTGATTGTTACTAATCTTGATAGAATGAAAGAAGCTATTAGAAATGATGCTGTTAATTGCGTTATAATTAAACCTAATCAGATTGGTAGTTTGACTAAAACAAAAGAGGTTGTTGATTTGGCGCATAAGATGGATATTAATACTGTTATATCTCATAGGTCAGGTGAAACAATGGATGCTTCTATTGCACACTTGGCTGTTGCATGGAGCATTCCATATATTAAAACTGGAATTTATGGTGCTGAAAGGAGAGTAAAATTAAAGGAGTTGGTGAAAATTGAGCAAGAAATCAAAGGTTAAAATTGGATTGGCTCTTGGTGGTGGAAGTGCTAAGGGTATGAGTTACATAGGTTTGCTTAGAGTGTTTGAAAAACATAAAATCCCTATTGATTTTATTTCTGGAACTAGTATTGGTGCTTTGATTGGTGGATTGTATTGTGCTGGATATTCTCCTGATGAGATGGAGAAAATAATTTTAAAATTGAATTGGAAAAAGATGCTTGACTTTAATGACTTTGGAAATGGTTTGATTAGAGGGAATAAAATTGAAAAATGGTTGAGAAAGATGTTGAAAGGTAAACAGTTTAAAGATCTTAGAATACCTTTTGCTGCATCTGCTGTTGATATACATAATGGTGAAGAAGTAATTTTTGAACAAGGTGATGTTGCAAAAGCTATACATGCAAGTATTGCAATCCCTGGTGTTTTTTCTCCTGTTCCAATTGGACATAGACATTATGTGGATGGTGGTGTTGTTGATCCAGTGCCTGTTGGTATTTTAAGAAGAAAAAGAATGGATAAAATTATTGCTGTTAGTTTGTCTACTCCTGCAAAAAGGTTGAGGAGGAGAAGTATCCCTGAAAATGTAAAAGGACCATTTATGCAAGTGTTTTTAGAATCTGGTGTTGAAAATCTTAAAAAGTATATGAAAAGTGAACATATTTTGCCTGGGTCTGTGCTTTGGTTTTTAACTCCTGGTAGAGTTGAAAAGTTTAGTACTAATAATTTCCCTCCTGTTTTTAGAATTGTTTTAAGATCTTATCATTTAATGTTTAATGAGCTTGCAATTCTTAGGATGGCTGAGCATAAACCTGATGTTATTATTAAACCTAAAGTTTATGATATTGAATTGTTTGATTTTCACAAGTTTAAGAAGTGTATCAAAAGGGGAGAGAGTGCTGCTTCTAGAAGGATTGGTGACATTGAGAAGTTATTGAAGTAGAGAAATTTTTATAAATGATAAAGGGTTCTGTTTTGTTATGAAAATACAAATTATAAATGATAAAAATGAAGTAACTGAGCTTAGTGAAAATGATACTGGAAATTTTGTTCAAAATTTAAAAAGTGTTGTTACTGCATTAACAGAGATTCAGACAATCAGTGCGAATTCAGAGATTGGTTCTGATCAAATAAGTCAAATTAATAGTAAAGCTGCAGATGCTCGGGCAAATATGCTTAAAAAAGTTGCTAGGTCTCTTGGTGTTAAGTTAGATTAAGAACAAAAGTTTTATAAACAGTTAATTGTTTTGCTTAGGAATATGACTGAAGAATTTTTAACACCATTGGAAAATTACCTTAAAGTAGGGTTACATATTGGTACTAAGTTTCGTACTAAATACATGGCTCCTTTTATCTACAAGGTTAGGCCTGATGGTTTAGCTGTTCTTAATGTTCAGAAGATTGATGAAAGAATTGGAGTTGCTTCTCAGTTTTTATCACAGTACGAACCTGAAGATATTATGATTGTTTCTAGAAGGGAAAATGGTTGGCAAGCTTTGAAGTTGTTTGCTGAAGTTACTGGTGTTAATGTTATCACAGGAAGGTATAGGCCAGGTCTTTTGACTAATTCTCAATTAGAGGATTTTAAAGAAATTAAGCTTTTGATGGTTGTTGATCCTTTACCTGACAAGAATGTTGTTAAAGATGCTCAAGTTATGGGTATTCCTGTTATTGCCTGTTGCGATACTAACAATGAGGCTAATAATGTTGATTTGGTTGTTCCTTGTAATAACAAAGGTAAGAAAAGTTTAGGTTTATTATTCTATGTTCTAGCTAAAGAGTATTTGAAAGCTAGAGGTTTATTGAAGGATGGGGAAGATATTAAGATTCCTTTGGACAAATTTATTGAAGATTAGTTTTATTAAGTTTTATTGTAGGGTCAGTATAAGCTTTGACTACTTTGTTGGATCTCTTGGTTCTGATTCATAAACACCAAGTTCTAAAGTGCCTTCTTGGTATCCTTTTAATCTGTCTACTTCATCACCCATTCTGTCTACTAGACTTTGTGTATCTCTAAGTATTCTAACATTTTCTTCTACACTCTCAGATGTACATCTTCTTAGGACATTATTTTTAGAGACAATCATGTCTGGGTTGTGACCTGGTATTGCTTCTAACTCGGCTATGTAACATCCTTCAGTTTCATAACCTTTACAACTGTTGCAAATTTTGGGTTTGTATGCCATTTTTTAATATTCCTTGTGCTGCAATTATTCCTGTTGCTGCTGCACCTACAATGTTTCCAGAAACACCTGCGCCATCACCTGTTGCATATAAATTTTTAATCTGTGTTTGCAAGTATTTATCTGTTTTAATTTTTGATGATCTTAATTTGATTTCAGGTGCGTACAATAAAGTGCCACCAGAATAAATCCCTGGCATAACTCTTTCGAGTTGTCTTAAACCTTCTATGATGTTTGTTACAACTCTGTGTGGGAATGCCATTGAGATGTCACCTGGCACTACATCTTTTAGTGTTGGTTGAACATAACTTTTGTTGATTCTTTCCCAAGTGCTTCTTCTTCCTGCTCTTAAATCTGCTAATCTTTGAACAATTGGTTTGCCTCCACCAATTGTGTTTGCTAGTTTAGCGATACTTTTAGCATACTTTGTTGTATTTTCAACAGGTTCTGTTAGTTTGATTTCTGTTACAAATGCAAAGTTGCTGTTGTTAGATCCATAATCAGAGTTACTGTGGCCGTTTACGCAAACAAAACCATCATAGTCTTCTATTGCTACCATGCCTCGAAAACATGGGCAGAATGTCCGCATAACGTCGTCATATGAAGGTGTTCTAATCATAAAAATTGCTTCATACATCTCTTTTGAGTATTCTCGCATAACTCCTTCTGGGAATTCTACTCTTACTCCTACTTCAACTTTTTCAAATGCATAGTCAAGTCCATGCTTTTTTGCGATTGTTTGCATCCATTGTGCATTGAATCTTCCTGGTCCAAGTATTATACTTTTTCCAAGAATGTTTCCTCCATTTGCAATCACACCTTTACAAATTCCTTCTTCAACTATTATATCACTTACAATGCATTCTGTTTTGATTTCTATACTTCTTTCTCTTAAGAATTTTTCAAAGTTTGCAATTACTTGTGGTAGTTTGTCACTTCCAACATGTCTAATTTTTCTTACATACAAATGAATTCCATTTTTTGTGCATCTGTCAACAAGTGCTTGTGTTTTTTCTGTATCTTTTGGATAGTATTCTGCAACAACACCAAAGTCTGTAAATATTTTGTCAACATAGTCTAAATATTTTTGATATTCATCTTTTGTGTAAAGATGTAACATTTTTTCGTGGCTCAAACATGGAGTGAAGTGTAATTTTCCATCAGAAAATGTTCCTGCGCCACCAATGCCACACATGACTTCGTGTTTTTGTCTGTGTTCAATGCTTTTTCCTTTTTCTAGAATTAAAATTTTTAGGCTTGGATTCTTTGTAGTCAATTCATATGCTGCGAATAAACCTGCTGGTCCTCCCCCTACGATTATAACATCATACATAATTTTTTTAATATTTGTTTTGTTTATAAGAATTTATGTTAAGATTTGTATAAAATATTGTATGTCTCTGAAGTAAGTTTCTAAGTCTTGGAATACTGGGTAGCCTGATGCACAGAGTACATTGTTTGCAACTACACATCCTGAAAATGTTGCTGATGCTAGTAAGCCTTTGTCTCCAATTTTCATTTCTTTTACTGGTTCTGCTCTATTAAGACATGCCATTGAAGCAAAGAATAAACCATAAAGAACAAGTTCGTGTGTTGCAATTCCTGGAGTTAGTCCAAACTCTTCAATAAAAGGTTTCATTGTTCCTGATTCTTCTAACTTTGGGTTGTGCATGTTAACATAAGTTGATAATGAGTCAGAGAATCTTCCTAGAACTGCTAAAGGTATATATGGACTTTCGGTTGCTTTTTGTATTATCAGTCCACCTAAACCCATTTTTATATATAATATACTTTGTAGGTTTAAAAAAGTTTATGTAGTAGAAATGTTTATTAAGGTTGTTGGCTTGTATTTTTTTATGAAGAAGGCTGTGTTGTTTGATCTTGATAATACTTTGTATGATTATGATAAGCCTCACAAAAAAGCTTTGAAAAATGTTTATCGAGTTTTGAAAAAACATGTTAAGATTTCTTTTCCTAGGTTTTTGTTGCTCTTTGGTTTTGCTAAAAGGGAAATTCATCGAGAGTTGGCTGGGACTGCTGCTGCGCATAATAGGATTTTGTATTTTCAAAGGTTGATTGAGAAAACTGAGAGTACTGTTGATCCTGGGTTGAATCTTCTTTTGTATAATGCTTATTGGGATTGTTTGTTGAAAAATATGAGGTTGAGGCCTGGTGCTTTGGATGTGTTGAAAGAGTTAAAGAAAAAAGGTTTGAAAGTTGCTATTGTTTCTGATCTGACTACTAATATTCAGTTACGAAAGTTGAAAAAGTTAAATATTGGAAAGTATATTGATGTTCTTGTTACTTCTGAAGAAGCTGGTAGTGAAAAGCCTCATCAGATTATGTTTTTGTTGGCTTTGAATAAGCTTAGGTTGCGACCGCATGAAGCTATTATGGTTGGTGACAATTCTATAACTGATATTGAAGGTGCTAATTCTGTTGGAATGGATACTGTTCTGTTGAAAAGAGGGATCTTGGCTAAAGTTAGTAAAGAAGATTATAGAAAGCCTAATTATGTTGTGAAGGGGATTCCTGGTGTGCTGAAGATTTTGGAAAAAGTTTAAATTTTTTAACTAATTAAGCTATACTATTTTCAATTAATTCAAACATGCCATCTGTATTTTCAAGCACATCTTCTATTGAACCACAAATATTACAAGCTAAATCAAATTCACAAGTTGGACAGATATAATCATTTCTATCTAAATATTCTTCAGGGAAATTAGGGTCTTCTTTACATAATTCTTGATCTGCTGTAGCTCTAAAAGCCTTTGTTGCAATAATTAATTGTTTTATACATTCAATTGAAGTTTGAAATGAAGAATAAATAGCTTTTTTGTCTTGGAGATTATCAATATTCCCAAATATATGTTTTCTACTAATACAAGCGGGTTCAGGGTAAGTCATTTCTCCATCAGTTCGTATAAGTAAACCTTCTATTTCTATTGTAGATTTTAAAATTAGTGCTGACATTGCAGGACAGATACTCTCTTCATCGGGAGAACCTTTAGATGCAAGAATTTTATTCACTTTAATCAGTTTGTTATCCAAAAAAATGTGTGTTGGTTCAACTCCTGTTCTTCCTACACAAGTAATTTCATATTCAAATGGTCTATCCTTAACTCCAAAACTCCATTCAAAAGTTTCAGATTCACAGAAAGGCAAAAAATGAGCAGGGATTTTTGATGCTATTTGTTCAAAGTAAGATAAAGCTGGTATTTGTTGTCCTTCTACTTCAATTGTATAAGTGGAAATATCTATTCCTATTGAAGCAAGGATTTGTCTTTGCATTTCTATGAACTTATAGGGATCACTTTCAAATTGTTGATCTAAAGTCATAGTTGTAAAAATAGTAGGGTTGTTTAATCTTCTTCTTGCTAAAGGGTCTCCATTTGTATCTTTTACTAATTGTTCAAGAGCCTTAGTTCTTTGTGGAGCTGATGCTTTAAATTGTTGCAAAAGTTCTAAAAATTCAGTTTCATTACTTTCAGGATGATAACTCATTTCAACATCTAATTTTCCTTGCATATGTAGATATATCATAAGTTGTACATTATGTTGATATTTTGAAGGTACTTTTACAGAAGTAATTATTCCAGGTGTTAATCCTTTATTTTGAATAGATTCTATTATATCTCCTAATTGGGGATGTAAGAGTGGTTCACCTCCGATAAGGGTTACCATATTGGCATTTGTATAATCTTTTATCCAATTGATTCTTTGATTTACAATTTCAATTGGAACATGTAAACTTGTTGGGCCTACAGATCCGGCTTTGTAACAATAGTTATTACAGTTTCCATAACAACGATCTGTGATTTCTAAAAGAGTAGATCCATCTTCAATTTTAATTAAACTTGGAGTCATAATTTTTAAATTTTAAACAGATTATATAATATTTATTATAGAAGAAATATTATTTTCTAGCTTTTATTTATGTTAGACAAAAGTAATCCTGGGCCCGCCAGGACTCGAACCTGGGACATCCTCCTTGTAAGGGAGGCATCATCTGTGGACTTTAAAGAAAGTCTTCAAAGTTAGCCACTAGATCACGGGCCCTCTTGCATATTAGTTGATAATCCTTCTTTTAAATATCTTTCTATTTCTTTTGATTTTGGAACTACTCCTTTCATTTTGAAATAATTATACTTTAGAAGATGTTTCTTATTAGAACTACTAATTTCTCTAAAAAATTTATTTACTTTTTTTGTTCCAATCATGTAGAGTCTGTTTTTGGATTTTTTTACTTCAATACCTACTTCTTCAAATGCTTTTTGAGTGCTCTTTAAAAGATTTTTATCTGTTATAGATATTTCAAGGATAATCTTAGCACCTTTATGTGGATATATTGATCCATCTGTGTCAAACAATCCTCTAATGCATCTTTTTAATTTTTTTTTATCTATAAAAAAATATTTTGGTATTTCTAAAAAGCCTTGTTTTTTTTTGCCTAATGGGAAACCTATATCTCTAAGAAAAATTGCAATTTTTTTGCAATAAATTACACACCTGATATCCTTTCCTTTTTTTGAATAATAAATTTTTGGAATTATATTAAAAATTCTTTTGCAAATGTTTGTTATATATCTGGTGAGATAATCTTGATCTAGAATACTATCTCCACTTATACAAATGCCTGATAGATCCTTATATATACATCCATCCCCAAGTAATGAACCATAAAATTCTATTAGTTCTAGTGATTCTTTATTAGGTAATTTTAATAAATTTTCATGTTTTGATTTTTTCCCCTTTTTTTGACCCCAGTAAGGCTTCTTAATTTTTATCCCATCTATATCTTTAATATTTAGATTAGGGTATAATTTTATTATTTTTTTAAAAATCGATATTGGAATTGTACTACCTTTTCTAATCCAACTCACTCTGATGGTATCTTCTGATACTTTAAAATTTTGAGCAAGTTCTTTCCATGTGAGATTTTTTTCTTCTTTTATTTTTAAAATAATTTCTTTAATTAGTTTTTTTTCAACAGATATTCTTTTTTCTATTATTCTTCCATCTCTTGTTTTTTGCATGTTTTGTTAAAGGGTCCTTATTTATTTAAATCTTTTCATATGCACTAGATCATAGGTATAATATGGCTTCTTTGCTAATAAAAGTAAGCACTTTAACCAAAATGTTTATATACACATAAAATTCTTGTCCTTTTATTCATATTAATGGAGGATGAATTATAATGGCAGATAAAACTACAGAAGCTGTTGCAAGGCTTATGAAAGAACCTACTCAAATTAGAAATATTGGAGTAGCAGCTCACATTGATCACGGGAAAACTACTTTTTCTGATAATTTGTTAGCAGGTGCAGGTATGATCTCTGAAGAATTAGCAGGTAAACAACTTGCTTTAGATTTTCACTCTGATGAGCAAGAAAGAGGAATCACTATTGATTCAGCAAGTGTATCTATGGTACACAGTTGTGATGATAAAGATTTTTTAATTAATTTAATTGATACACCAGGACATGTTGATTTTGGTGGAGATGTTACTCGAGCTATGAGAGCTGTTGATGGTGCTATTGTACTTTGTTGTGCTGTTGAAGGAATTATGCCTCAAACTGAAACTGTTCTTAGACAGGCTTTGAAAGAATTGGTTAAGCCAGTTTTGTTTATTAACAAAGTTGATAGATTAATCAAAGAAGTTAAATTAACACCTGAAGCAATGCAGAAAAAGTTTATGGCAATTATTGATGATGTTAATGGATTGATTGCAAAGATTGCACCTAAAGGGTATGGTGAAAAGTGGCAAGTTTCTGTACAAGATGGTTCTGTTGCTTTTGGTTCTGCTTATCATAATTGGGGGTTGTCATTTCCTTACATGCAGAAGCATGGTTTAACTTTCAAGGATGTTATTGATGCGTATGAAAATGATGATTTTAAAGGATTAGCAAAAAAAGCTCCAATTCATCAAGTTGTTTTAGATATGGTTATTGAGCATCATCCAGATCCAAAAGTCTCTCAAATATATAGGATTCCAAAAATTTGGCATGGTGAAATTGATACTGATGTAGGAAAAGCTTTAATGGATTGTGATCCAAATGGTCCTGCTGCAGCGTCAGTAATTAAAATTGTTGTTGACAAGCATGCTGGTGAAGTTGCAACTTGTAGATTGTTTTCTGGAACACTTAAACATGGACAGGATGTTTACATGGCAATGGCTAAAAAGAATGTTAGACTGCAACAAATTTCTATCTATAAAGGTGCAAAAAGAGTTTCAATGGAAGAAGTTAATGCTGGTAATATTGTTGGTTTGGTTGGTTTGAAAGGTGTTTTCTCAGGAGAGACTGTATCTACTGTTGAATCTATGGAACCTTTCGAAGCTATTAAACACATTTTTGACCCTGTTATTACAAAAAGTATTGAAGCAACATGTGCTGCTGATTTACCAAAGTTGATTGAAATTTTGAAACAGGTTGGTAAAGAAGATCCAACTATTAAAATTGAAATTAATGAAGAGACTGGTGAAAACCTTATGTCTGGTATGGGTGAGTTACACTTAGAAGTTATTGAAAATAGAATTAAAACTGAAAAAGGATTGGTTGTAAAAACTTCTCCACCTATTGTTGTATACAGAGAGACTGTTATGAAGCCATCAGGCCAGTTTGAAGGAAAATCTCCTAACAAACATAACAAGTTATATTTTACTGTTGAACCATTGGATGAAGCACTTTTCGATGCTGTTAAAGCTGGTGACTTGTCTGAAGGTAGAATTAGGAAAAAAGACAAGGTTATTTTTGAAAAATTAACTGAACTTGGAGTTCCTGCAAAAGATTCTAAAAAGTATGCAGATATCTTTAATGGAAATATGTTAGTTGATGGAACAAGAGGTATTGTTCATATTGGAGAGATCATGAGTATGGTTATGGATGGTTTTGAAGATGTTATGAAAGGTGGTGCATTAGCAAGAGAACCTTGTTCAAAAGTTATGGTTAGGTTAAAGGATTGTAAGTTGCACGAAGATGCTATCCACAGAGGACCTGCACAGATGTTGCCTGCAATTAGAGATGGTATTAGGACTGCAATGAATGATGCTAAGCCTAGCTTGTTAGAACCTATTCAGGAAATGTTGATTGAAGGACCTACTGAATCTATGGGTGAAATTTCTAGATTAATTCAGAACAAGAGAGGACAGTTGTTGAACATGGATCAAGAGGGTGAAAGTTTAAGTGTTCGTGCTGCATTGCCTGTTGCTGAAATTTTTGGTTGGTCTTCTGACTTAAGGTCTGCTACTAGAGGAAGAGGAAGTAGTTTTATTGTTGACCAGAAGTTTGAGAAGTTGCCTGAAAGTTTAGCTCCAAAAGTTGTAGGTAAGATTCGTCAACGAAAAGGTTTGAAGCTTGAGTAAAGCTTTTTTTAATTTTTTTATTTAAAAAATTTCTTCCTAAAATTTTATATAGTAGTTATTTTAAATCTCTTTTTATGGATGGAAAAAATACTGGACTTTTGGAAAGAGATTTAGGGAAAGTTATTGAAAGCATTAATCTTATTTTTGATGGTAAAAGTCCTAATTATTTTGCTGATTATGATTCTAAACTGAAGGGATATAATTGGATTGATTTAGGCAATGAAGGTTCTCATAAAGCAAGTTTTGGTCATATTAATGGTCATTATAGAATGTTTTGGGAGACTAGGTATGCATTAGAAAGTGCTTTGAAAGTTGTTAATGGTGAACCTTTAACTAATCAAGATAGGTTTAACTTGGATAGTGCTTTTCTTAGATTTATGGGTGCTCCTGAATATGTTATGCAACATGCTCAAAATGGTTTTGAAATGGAAGAGGGAATGACAGGGTATGTACATACTTCTACTCATAAGTTTAATGCTCTTTTCAAGGAAATGGGTCCTGAGCAAACTTGTAAATTTAGAATTGCTTTTTATCTCTATGGAAATTTTGAACTAGGTTATGATAAACATGTAGAATTGAGTGAAGGACAAATAAAAAAATTTACTCGTGTTCTTTAAATTTTTTACAAATATCTTTTACTTCTTGTTCTCTATCTTTTGGTAGAATTAGTGTAACTTCATCTGTTTGAACTATAATTAAATTGTTAACACCGACAGTAGCAATTGGGTTTTTAGCGAAAACAATATTGTCTTTGGAGTCAATGTTAACAAACTTGCCTTGTACTATATTACCATTTTCATCTTTTTCTCGCATTCTTTCTAATGATAAGTAAGAGCCAACATCATCCCAAGGAAATTCTCCTCTAACCATTACTAGCTTTTTTGATTTTTCTGCAATTGAAAAGTCAATTGAGATTGATTCCATGTTTTCAAACTCTTTTTCTTTGTCACCTGAATTGTGAATGTTCATTAATGAAGTATAAATGTCTGGTTTGTAAATTTTAAGTTCATCTAGCATTGTTTGTGCTTTGAAAATAAACATGCCTGAGTTCCAAAGATAATTTTCATCTTGTAGGAATTGTTTTGCTGTTTCTTTGTTTGGTTTTTCTTTGAATTCTTCGACTAGGAATGCATCTTTGTATCTTTCACCTTGCTTGATGTAACCAAATCCTGTTGAAGGGTATGTTGGTTTTATTCCAATGATTGCAATCTTGTCTTGTTTTGCAAGTTCGATTGCTTTTTTTACATGGTTTAAGTAAAGTTGTGGATTTTTGTAAACATGATCTGCTGTTTCAATGAAAATGATTGCTTCTGGATCTTTTTTTATTAATTCTACACAAGCTAAACCAATGCATGCTGTTGTGTTTCTTGCGCAAGGTTCTATTATGTATTTTGAAGGAACAATTTTTTCTATTTTGTCTGCAAGTTTTTGGTTTGTTGCAATGTAAATGTTTTCTTTTGGAAATAAAGGTAGAAGTCTTTCAATTGTTTCTTGAATAAGTGGTTTGTTTGTAATTAAAGAAAGACACTGTTTTGGATTTTCTGTTGTTGATAAGGGCCAAAATCTTGTCCCAGAACCACCTGCCATGATGACTGCGTATTGCATCCACTATACTGTGTGTCAATGCTTTTTAAATTTAATGAATTAGAGAGGGAGAATATATTTAAACTATGGTGGCTTGGTTATTGTTATGCCATTAGATGTTGATTTTCTTATGGGTGAGGGTGTTGAGGTTGAAGAAGGTGTAACTATGGCTTCTGATTGGACTGAAAATGCATTTAGAGAAATTCTTCAATGTCTTGAAGATTATGTTGGTTATCCTTGTTCTCGAAAGTTAATGGCTTCTTCTATCATCCTAGATTATGATTCTGATCAAAGAGAATTGTATAAAAAATTAGTTTTAAGGTCTGTTCCTCCTGGTGGAGATCGTAATTTTCCTGTTAGTTGTTATGCTTCTATTGACACTTTAAGAAGTTGTTTTGATAAAAGAAGTCATGATCTTGTTGCTTGAGGTCTGAACCACTTTGCACATTATCACCAAAACCTTTATAAATCCCTGCCTTTTTTTATCCCTTTAATAATTAACTTAAAGAGAGGAGGAAGTTAAAAAAATGGCAAAAGAAAAACCACATGTTAATATAGTGTTCGTAGGTCATGTTGATCATGGTAAATCCACTACTGTAGGTAGATTGTTCTATGATTCAGGTATGATTGGCGAACAGGAAATGAGAAAGCTAAAAGAAACAGCTCAGGAAGTTGGTAAAGCTGGATTTGAATTCGCTTTTGTAATGGACAATTTAAAAGAAGAAAGAGAAAGAGGAGTTACAATCGATCTTATGCATAAAAAGATGGTTACAGATAAGTTTGAATATACTGTTATTGATGCTCCTGGACACAAAGATTTTATCAAAAATATGATTACTGGCGCTTCTCAAGCTGATATTGCTTGTTTAGTTGTTGCTGCATCTGAAGGTATTATGGCTCAAACAAAAGAGCATATGTTCTTGTGTAGAACAATGAATGTTAAGCAATTGGCTATTATTGTAAACAAGATGGATGTAATTAATTATGATGAAGCTAAGTTTAATGGTGTAAAAGATGAAGTTAGCAAATTGATGCAACAAGTTGGTTACAAACCTGACGAAGTTCCATTTATCCCAATTAGTGCTATCAAAGGTGACAATGTTGTTAAGAAGTCAGAAAATCTGCCTTGGTACAAAGGTCCAACTTTGAGAGAGCAGTTAGATTTATTTACTTTACCTGAAAAGCCAACTGGTTTACCGTTAAGGTTACCTATTCAGGATGTATATAACATCACAGGTATTGGTGTTGTTCCTGTTGGTAAAATTGAATCTGGAGTAATGAAGATTGGTGACAAAGTTATTGTAGTTCCTGCAAGAGAAGGTACTGGTGTAACTGGTGAAGTTAAGTCAATTGAAATGCATCACGAACAAGTTCAGCAAGCTGAACCTGGTGACAATATTGGATTTAGTGTAAGAGGAATTGGTAAAAAAGATATTGCACGAGGAGATGTACTTGGTACAACTGCTGATGTTCCAACTATTGTTAAGGAATTCACTGCACAGATTGTTGTGTTGAATCACCCTAGTGTTGTTACTATTGGTTATACACCTGTATTTCACATCCACACTGCACAAATTGCTTGTAGATTCGATGCAATCTTAAAGAAATTGAATCCTGCAACTGGTGAAGTAATGGAAGAAAATCCAGACTTTATTAAGAATGGAGATGCAGCTATTGTTAGGTTAATTCCTACAAAACCTTTGGTAATTGAAAAACAATCAGAAATTCCACAAATGAGTTCATTTGCGATTAGGGATGCTGGTCAAACAGTTGCTGCAGGAAGATGTATTGACTCTGTAAAGAAGTAAATCTTCTTTTTTTTATTTTTTTAAAAAAACAAAAGGGAAAAAAACATGCAAAAAGCAAGAATAAAACTAAGCAGTACTGATATTAATAAGATCAATGAGATTAGTTCTAGTATTAAAGCGATTGTAGGTAAAACAAAAGTTAAGATGTCTGGTCCAATAACCATGCCTACAAAAAAGTTAAAGATTACTACTAGAAGAAGTCCTGATGGTGAAGGTAAGGCTAGTTTTGATAATTTTGAAATGAGAATTCATAAGAGGTTGATTGATTTAGGTGTTGATGAGAGAGCTTTAAGATTAGTTATGAGAGTTCCTATACCTGAAAATGTTAATATTTCTATTGAACTTTTAGAGTAAGTTTTTTAAAGTTGTATGATCTCAACTAATTATGCACTTTATTAGAGAATATCATTTGAGGTCATTATTTTCAAGAGAATTGTTTGAAATATATTTCTTATTAGCAATGAGATCTTTGTCATTGTCTTTGATTGGTATTTTTTTACCTTTGTATTTGTTTGTTGAATTGGCTTATAGTTTTAATCAAGTTATTTATTTTTACATTGCATTTGTTTTATTATTTGGTATAGGGCAGTTTATTGCAACTAAAGTTGTGTCTAGGTTTGGTACTAAACATTCTATGGTTGCTAGTATTCCTTTGTTGATCATTGCTTTGATTTTTACAATGTATTTAGGAGATTTCCCTTCTTTATTTTATTTAGCTGCTCTTTTTCATGGGATGCATGCTGCTTTTTTTTGGGTTGGATTTCATATTGATGCTGTATTGCAAGGGAAGAAAAGAGATTTTGGTAAAGAGTCTGCAATTATTAGTGCTGTTGCAATGTTGCCTTCTGTTGTTGGGCCTATTGTTGGTGGTTTAGTTTTGTTATTCTTTAGTTTCAAAGTTTTATTTGTTATGTCCCTTTTTGCTATTTCTATTTCTTTTATTCCTTTATTATTTTCAAAAGAGGTTTATGCTAAACATGATTTAGATATTAGTTCTTTTTTTGACAGAAAACATTTAAAATATTTCTTTGGATATTTTGCTCAAGGTGTTGGATATACTGCAGGAAGTGTTTTTTGGCCTTTGTTTATTTTTACAATTCTTGGTGAGTATATTTCATTAGGTATTTATGGAACTGTTGTTACATTGTTTATGGTGTTTGTTACTTTGGTTTTAGGGAAATTCTCTGATGAAGGTAAGAAAGGAATTATATTACGAATCTCTGCAATTTTTAATTCTGTCTTTTGGATTATGAAAGTTTTTGTTTCTACCTTTTCTCAAGTTTTTGTTATTGGTTCTTTGAGAAGTGTTGTTTTTCATGGTATTGAGGTTCCTTTCCTTGCAAAGACCTATACTAAAGCTAAGAAAAAACATATAGGTTTGTTATTGTTTAGGGAGACTGTGATTAGATTGGGCCAGTTAGCTTGTTTACTTTTGGTTCTTCTTGTTGGTAAATCTGAGGCTGCTTTTGTTGCAGCTGGTTTGTTGTCTCTAGTGTTTTTATTCTTTAGATAAAGTTTAAATAGTTGAATTCTTTATGTTTTATTATGTTTAAGAAGATTGAAAAATTATTATTACAAAGGTTTATTCTGAATCAAAAGAAGTATGTTTTGATTAAAAAGTTAAATTGTACTTTTTCTTCAATTTCAATTGTTGGTAGAATGGGTTTTATTATTGAAAGAGAGATTTCTGTTAATAAGAAAGTTTGTAAATCTCTTAGGAAATTAGGACCAAAGTATTCTAGGGTGGTTGAACCTGTTTATTCAAATTTACAAGAGATTAATAGGGCTCTTGTTGAAGAGAAGAAAGCTTTGTTTAAGATTAATTATTTTGCTTGGAGTTATTCTGTTTTGAGACCTTCTGTTTTGAAGGGTAGGGTTAGAAAATTTAAGAGTTTTTATGAGAATGAAATTGCTTTGAATAGGTTTTTTTTGGAAGAGAGTTTAGTTAAGTTTCTACCTAAGGCTTATAGGTTGGATAAGAATAAGTTAAAAAAATCTTTTGGTCTTTTGATTAAATTACAGGATGAAGTTCATAAGTTGGCTGGTTCTGTTGGAAATTCTAGGTTGGTGAAGTTGCATGCTAAGCATGTTTTGAAGCTTACAGGTAGGGTTAAGAAAACTGAGTTGTATGGTTTTGTTAGGAAGGATGTTAGTTTTATTACTGTGAAAGCTAAACATATGATTAAATTTCCTAAAGAGAATAGGATTGCTTATATGTTGGGAACATTTTATATTGTTTCACCTGGAACTTTTGAGTTGACTGGGGTTGTTTTATTCTTTAAGTATCTTGGACAGTATTCAATGTCTACTGTAAAGAAGTTGAAGAAGAATTCTTAATTGCAATAGTTGAAGGTGCTCTTCTGCCTACACATGGTCCATCTTTAACTTGGAAGCCTGCTTTTTGAAGATTATCTCTTACTATTCTTGCACATGAATATGTTGTTAAGATTGAATCTGGTTTCATTTTATTAAAAATTTCTTTAAAAAATTCAACTTCCCAAAGCTCTGGACATTTTTTAGGTGAGAAAGGGTCTAGAAATACTATGTCAAATTGTTCTTTGATTTCTTTTATTGTTTGTCTTGCATCACCTAGTATTAATTTTAAATCATAGTTTTCATCTTTGTAAACAAAATCTTTTGATAACTGTTTTATTATTTCATATTTGTCATCAATGTTGATTGTTTGTGATAGGTTTAGAATTTCTTTATCATTTTCTAGAGCTGTGATTTTAAGGTGTTTTGCTGTTTTGATTGCTGCATAAGAGTTGTATCCTAGTCCAAAGCATATGTCAAGGATTGCTTTGTTGTCAGAAACTTTTGAGGGCCCTACAAATTTTTTATAGGATTCTTCTAATGCACCTGAAATAGAATGATAGGTTTCATCATACTCTTTGTTGTGGAATGTTAAAGAATTATCTTTTGTTTTTACTAATTGCATTTTTTATGGTTTTGATTAGTTCTGTTTTTTTGCCAATTGTTGTGTCGATTATAATTATGTTGTGTTTGTTTTCTATTGCTTCTGTTAAGCAAATGTCAAATATTTCTGCATCTAGATTCTCTCTAACTTTGCTTTGTGGGTATTTTCTTTTTTCTAATCTTTTCTTTAGAGTTTTTAGATCTGCTTTTGTTACAATACAGAAGTCTACATGTTTTGCTTTTATGAAGTGTGACATGTGTGAGTCAATGATTAAGTCTTTTTGTTCTTTGATTATATTTTCAAGAATTTTGCTTAACTTTTTTTCATCAACTACATTAGTGTGTCTTTTCTTATCATAGGTTTCTATTAAGTCATGTTTGTCTATAACTTTGTTCACATCAAGGTACTTGTGTTTGATTGTTTTAGCTAGAGTTTTAGCTAGGATGGTCTTTCCTGTTCCTGGTGTACCTGTGAATAGTATTATCATTCTTTTTTTGAATTTTTGTGTGTTTATATATCTTTTCAAAAGATTTAAATAGGTGTATTTGCTGTAAATGAGTATGTATCAGAAAACACTTTCATTGTTTATTGCTTTAGTTGCTTTACTTTGTATTGGTTATGGGACTACTGGATTTTATTTAATGGATTTTGATGGAGCTATTTGTGCAGCAGATAGTGAGTGTACTGAAGGATCTTGTTGTGATGTTGGTGACTATGGTGTTTGTTCTTTAGATTGTGAAGCTATTGAAAATGCTGTTGTTGAAAGTTCTGGACAGATTAGTTCTTGGGAAGATACTGAGTATTATTCTAACACTAGAGATGTTACTTGGGATGCAATTTCACAAAATTATATTGCTATTAGCTTAGGTATTATTTTGCTTTTGATTATTATGATTATTGCTTATATTGAGTATAAGGAAGAGAAAGTAAAAAAGAAGAAGAAGAAAGTTGTTAAAAAGAAAGTTAAGCGTAAAAAAGCTAAGAAAAAATAATTATTCTTTATGTTGGTATTGTTCTATTAGGGTTTCTAATCCAGAAATAATTTCTGATCTGGTTCTATTATCTTGTTTGAGGTATATTGGAAGAAGTGCTTTCTGAGTCTCTTCATATAAAGATAGCCAAGCTCTTTGTTGTGGATTTAGTCTTTTAGGGATTAAGGGTTTTGATCCTCCTAATTTTTCATAATCTAATAAAAAATCCAGATTTGAATCATCACCTGAGAATTCATATAATTTCTTTGCACGTGCGGGTGAGAGACCTAGTTGTCCATTTAATCTGTGTGAAAAACCTCCTGGGTCCATTTTGAGATATTCTGCAGCATCTTGCAATTTTTTACCTTGGCCTTTAATGCTATCTTTAATTGCTCTTCCTTGTTCTTTTGATAATTTTTTGTAACTTGTCATTTCTTTAATTTTATTTTGATGGAATGATTCCTATTTTAGTATAAAACTCTTTAGGAGTTCCTTTAAACTCAGAGGCAATTGCTTCAGCACCAACTATAATCTTTTCAATGCTGTTTGTTGCAAAAAAGAGGACTCCTTCAGGTCTAGTAGATCTAGAAAATATATCTGGCGTTTCAAATCTATACTCTTTTTTATCAAAAGTAAATGTTTCTACATCGGGGTTACCTAAACCTATGGCTCCTCTTTCTGATTCATACCCAAAAATAGATTGTAAACCGTTATGCAAAATTTTATGATCTAGTTCTCTTAATTGTCCAAATACTTGATGGTATGTTTGTAAATGTCCTTGTTTTATGGCTCTTGAAATCAAAAAATCTGCAAACATATTATGTTGGTGTACTATCCAGTCTTCCCAATGTTTTTTTAGTATTTCATTTTCTCTATAAGCTTCAGCTCTTGTCCTCAAATTTTCAGGCAATTCATTAATGGGGATATTTTTTTTTTCTTTGTGATAATCAACTTTCCAGTCTGTTTGTGCTACTCTTCCATCAGAATAAAATAGTGTAGAGTTTACTAAGATTAGATCTCCTTGTTTTATTTCTGGGATATGCAAGTCTGCCATTTTCTTTAATTTTGGGATTAACAATCAATATTTAAAGAGTAGTGTCTCCATAGGGGGCACCCATAGAAAACCTTATATAGTTGAAACATTTTGTTTTTATTATGGATATTAAAGAATTGAAGGAAGTGGGTTTGACTGAAGGTGAGATTAAGGTTTATAGTGCTTTGTTAGATTTGGGTGAAACCACAAGAGCTAAGTTGGCTAAAAGGTCAGGGATTTCTCCTTCTAAAATTTATGATGTATGTAATAGGTTATTAGAGAAAGGTATTATTTCTTCTGTAAAAAAGAATGGTATTATTCATTTTTCTGCTGCTAATCCTAAAAGACTTGAAGATTTTATTCAAAAAAAATTGAAGATAGTTAAAAATGAAGAAAAGCTTGTTAATACTTTGTTGCCTAGTTTGTTAATGAAGTATAATGAATTGCATGAAGATACTGATATACAAGTTTATCATGGGTGGAAAGGGTTGAAGACTGTTTTTTTAACATTGGAAAATTCTATGACTAAGAAAGATGTGAGTTTTGTTTTTGGTGCAAGTGCTGGTAAGCATCCTGATTATGCTGATATTTTTTGGAAGAAACATCAAGCTCGGGTTGAGAAAAGAGGGTATAAGGTTAAGATTATTTTTAATGAGGATATGAGAAAGAGGAAACAAAGACATGAGTATTATGATGATCATAAGGTTCATGAGATTAGGTATTTGCATCAATCAACTCCTGTTGAATCTTATATATATAGTAAGTATGTGCTTTTGTTTATTTCTTTGGAGAAGCCTATTGGAATTTTGATTAAGAACCTGGAAACTGTTGAAGCGTTTAAGAAGTTTTTTGAAACTATGTGGAAGCAGGCTAAGAAATAATAGTTCCTTGATAATTCTTATCTGAAAGTACTTTGTCTAAGTTATTATTGCCTTTTAGAATAATTGTTGAAATCTTGTTTTGTTTTATTATTTTGCTTGCAACTTGATCAAGCACAAAATGCTGTCCTGCCTTGTATTTGA
>Ga0233437_1000227_pt1 | contig 137056 bp, 120 predicted proteins | sample SI_122_August201_FD_182714 | JGI IMG/M metagenome (GOLD analysis project Ga0233437, IMG submission 182714) | Seawater microbial communities from Saanich Inlet, British Columbia, Canada - SI_122_August2016_200_MG | ecosystem: Environmental > Aquatic > Marine > Inlet | place: Canada: British... | reverse complement strand
GTTGATAAATCAACCGCGGCCACCAGGCTATTGACTCATTTCGCCCAATCAAGACCAAGCCCTACGGGCGCGCTTTGCGCGGTCTTGACTAGGCAAAATGAGTCTCATATCTATCTGAACTTATACAAACGAAGTTATATTGCTTAAATTTTAATGCATTTGCCCTGAAAAAAAAAGTGGAAAATATTTAAAAAAAAGAATATGATGCAAGGGTCAGAAACTAGCGTGGTGAAGAGTGTGGTTCGGTTAAGAATAACAGGGGAAGGAAGATGGGTAAGAGCAGCAGTAAAGAAATTGATCTTTTGGTTATTGGCGCAGGTTTTTCTGGTTCTTCTGCAGCGTTAGAATTAGCTAAAGACGGATATAACCTGCTTGTAGTAGAGGCGGGTCCTGAGCCCGTCGGAAAGCTCTCTACGAGTCGTAATCAAAGCTATAAATTCCACACCGGCCTGCATTATCTTGGCGATCCCAATACCGCTAGAAAATGCCTGGTAGATTCTATTGCATCAGCTAAAGCATGGCGTCCTTTTTTGTTGGGCGAGGATGGTTCGCCTCAGAGACGTAATAGGCATTACATTATGTCTAATTCTTTATTTGATTTGGATAAGGTTGATCGTGTTCGCAAAATGTTACAGCAGACCTACAAAGAGCTGGTAGAGGTAGATGAAAGCAATAAAGTGTTTGGTGAGCCAGACGAGTTTATTAAGGTGCTGAAAGAAAAAGATTACCCTTATGTTGCTAAGAAAATCCCTTTTTATGATGAGCAAGGCCAAAAAACAAATCAAGACGAAAGGGTTGCATTGGCATTGGATGTGGCCGAAACACAAGTCGATATCAAGAAATTTAGGAAGCACGTTAAAACTGAGTTTGAACGCCTGAAAAATATAAAAGCACAGTACAACTCACGTGTAACAAACATCAAAAAATTAGGAGGTGATCTCGGCTATAGCGTAACGATAACAACAAATAGCGGTAGAAAACATGAGATTACCACGAAAGGTATTGTTAATTGTGCATGGCAAAACATAGAGGCGCTTAATAGAAAGGCTGGATTTCAGGTTCCAAACGATAGAGAGCTACTGATACGCCTCAAGGCCAGCGTGTTAGTTAAATTGCCAGAAGAATTAAAAGATATGAAGACTTGTATTTTTTCTATAGGTCCACATGCTTCAGTAACCAATTTGGGCGATGGTACAGCGGTGTTGACGTATGAGCCTATGACGAATGTCGGTTATTATAAGGAAACTGAACCTGATCAGTTTATAATGGCTGACTGGAAACAGGAAAAGAACCCCAATGAGTTTCTTAAACAAGCTCAACAAGGTGTTCTTGATGTACAATCCAAAAAAGGAGGGGCGCTGGCTCGTCAAATATTAAAGGGGGTTTCATATTATATTCCCGCGATTAAGAAGAGCTGTGTGTTAGAGACCAGGTTTGGGTCTGTTAAAATGTATAAAAAATTCGAAGAAATATATTCAATATACAATAAAGTAAGCCCCATTCACAGCAGAATGGATGATGGAATACAGCAACAAAAAGATACTTTTTTGCCTTTATACTTTTCTGCTGCAGCCATGAAGATGACTTATGCGCAAAGCAATGCAGAAAAGCTTAGGGTGCTTGTGAGGAAAGAGTATACAGCAATAGAGGAATGGCGCCATAATGAGTTTCGCCAATGGGAGCGTTACGGGGTTACGCGTAGTCAGGCTGAGCAAGTAGTTAGCATGTTCTTAGCGCTTGCGCATAATGTTAGCGGGCTTGCCTTAGTCTCTGATCTGCCCATGGATGCTTTGTTTCAAGTCCTGACGTTAGCTACTAAAAAACTGTGTACGCGTGTAGAGGGTGATGTTTCTCAATATCAGAAGACAGAAGAAGAGCGTAACTCCTTCCTTGCAAATACTCAACGTATCTTAGCAATAAGCAGCTCACCAAACTTTAACGCTTACAGTCAAGGGGAGCACCATTTTATTTTCCAACAAGAAGATAGCAGGTACAACAAAAAACGGAAACGGAAACAGGAACAGGAACAGGAACAGGAACAGGAACAGGAACAGGAACAGGAGCAGGAACAGGAACAGGAACAGAAACAGGATCGTTGGGGGGTCCTGGCAGGGAGGGCTATAACTCGCAACGGAACGCTATTCCGTCTTTCTCCCGATTCTTCTAGGCTCTCCAAAAAAAAGAGAATCAGTGGTCGTTTTCGGCCGGGTTCGACGCAGACTATGACTGCTTAGCGGAGCGCCTAATTATTTAAATAAAGCGCACTTTCAAGTTTGCATAAGAATGAACAGGATATATGATATATGCCATGGGTTGGTTATAAAGATTCAGATTTTTTAAATTATTTGATTGATCAATTGCCGCACTATATTTTTTGGAAAGATGCCAGCTTGGTTTTCCGTGGTTGTAATAAAAAATTTGCCGAGCAATTTGGTTACCGGTGTTCGAAGGAGGTTGTTGGTAAAACGGATGCTGACTTTCCATGGGCCTCTACGCTTAGAGATAAATATCTTAGTGATGATCACAAGATAGTATCTACGGGTGTTGCTAAGCTAGATTATGAAGAGCAGCAAAAACAATTTGACGGTTCACTGAAAACAGTGCTTGTGAGTAAGGTACCGATTCATGACGCAGCGCATAAAGTGATTGGTGTGCTTGGTATATATACCGACATCTCTGATCGTAAACGCGCAGAGCAGCATTTAATTGCAGCTAAGGAAGATGCTGAGGTTGCAAGTCGAGCTAAGGATATTTTTCTCTCAAATATGCAGCACGATCTTAGAACGCCATCCTCTGGTATAGCTGCAATGACTAAAATGCTTGCGGAGCAAGAAGAAGATCCAGAAAAGAAAGAAATCCTGGATGAGGTCGCAAAAGCATCGGCTCAGTTGCTAGATTTATTAAATAGTGTTTTAACTTTTAGTCAGGTTGAATCAGCGACGCTGCCTGTTTTTACTAAGTCGTTCGATATGGCTGAGGTGTTGAGTAATGTTGTTGCGGTTGAAAAGCCTTATGCGAAACACAAAAACTTAGAAATCATTACACACTGCTCGAATAAGGTTCCCGCATCTTTAGTGGGCGGTGTGCACAGAATATCCCGTATATTGAGTAACTTACTGAGCAACGCAGTTAAGTTTACGGATAAAGGATTTGTGAAAATTTCCATTGATATTGCAAAGCAGGTCGATAATAAGCATATAATACTTAGCATGGTTGTTAAGGATAGTGGTATTGGGATTCCAAAAAATCAACAAAACACTATTTACGATAGGTTTACGCGACTTCATCCATCAAACAATGGTCAATATAAGGGTTCAGGGCTTGGACTTTCTATCGTAAAGCAATTTTTAAATGATTTAGATGGTGAAATTCGAGTTTTTAGCGAATTGAGCCACGGAACAACGTTTGAATGCTTTATACCGTGCGCACTACCCCTGCCGTCTATAAAACAAAGCAAAGATGATGCAACAATTAACGAGCAACAAGATGCAGCATTAATATTGAAAGTTTTGTTGGTTGAAGATGATAGTTTGGCTCAGAAAGTGGCGCTCATGCTCTTGAAGAAATATTTTGTGAACCCTATAGATGTTGCAAGTACAGGTCAGGAGGCGCTCACTTTCAGCAATGCAAATAAATATGATCTCATTCTTATGGATGTTGGATTGCCGGATATTTCAGGTTATGACGTTGTTCGTGAAATAAGGCAATCAACAAATAGTCGCAACAAAGAGAGCATGATTGTCGCATTAACGGCGCACGATTGCTCGATTGTACAAAAAGATGCTAAGAAGGCGGGTATGGATAAACTTCTTACTAAGCCGCTTACTCCGGGGAAAATTCAAGAAATATTGACATTCTCCCCGCCATGAATGACGGGGTCTTTCGGCGCGAGATGATAAACCGGCATCGGCGGCGGTTTTGAAAAGTATGCTGCAACGATTCGTTTTTCATGATGCGCAACAGGAAGATGGCGTGAGTGACGCGACGGGTTTGACGCGTTAGCTGAGCTTACTTCACCCGCCCATAAACATCCTCCAGCCGAACAATATCATCCTCCCCCAAATAATCCCCAGTCTGCGTCTCAATAATATGCAAATCCTCAGTGCCAACGTTAGTCAAACGATGCTTGGCTTCCTTGGGAATGTAGGTTGATTCATTCTGCTTGAGCGTGAGCACCTGATCGCCATTGACCACTTCAGCCAAACCCGCCACAACAACCCAGTGTTCTGCGCGTTGATGATGCAATTGCAAAGAAAGCTTAGCGCCAGGTTTGACCATGATGCGCTTGACTTGAAATTGGCCTTCTTGCAGGAGGCTTTCGTAGTAGGGTAATCCCCCCAATAAATAGAGGTACTTAAAAGTAGAATTTTCTCGTAAACTAGACATTGAGGAGATTCAAAATGAAGACATCAAGATACAGTGACAAACAAATTATATCGATCTTAAATCAAGCAGAATCAGGGACTCCCGTGCCAGAGCTCTGCCGCGAACACGGCATGAGCAGCGCATCTTTTTATAAGTGGCGCGCAAAATATGGCGGCATGGACGCATCAATGATGTCGCGCTTGAAAGAGCTTGAAGAAGAAAATCGCCGCCTTAAAAAAATGTATGCTGAAGAAAAGCTTAAGGCTGAAATTATTAAGGAGGCCATGGAAAAAAAGTGGTAAGGCCGTCTCGAAGGCGAGAGATGGCTAAACAATTCGTTACTCAAGGCAGAGCAAGTATTCGGGTTGCCTGTAAAAGCTTTGGCATTAGCGAAACCTGTTATCGTTACAAGCCGCTATTGGCCGACGAAAATATTGAAATTGCCGACTGGTTGGTTCGCTTGGCCAGCACCTGGAAAGACTGGGGCTTTGGGCTTTGCTTTCTTTATTTGCGTAACATTAAAGGCTTTAAGTGGAACCATAAGCGTGTTTACCGGATATACAGAGAGCTGGAGTTGAATCTTAGAATAAAGCCTAAAAAACGCCTGGTTCGCAGAAAACCAGATCCGTTAATTGTTCCTGTTGCCATTAATCAAGTTTGGTCGATGGATTTCATGCATGACCAGCTGAGTGATCAACGCAGCTATCGTTTATTCAACGTCATTGATGATTACAACCGCGAAGCGCTCGGTATTGAGGTTGATCTATCGCTTCCCACTGTGCGGGTAATACGTTCGCTAGAGCAAATTATTGAATGGCGAGGCAAGCCAAAGGCGCTTCGCTGTGACAACGGGCCAGAATATATTAGTCATAAGTTAAAAGAGTGGGCAGAGGCTCAATCCATCGAGCTTTGTTGTATTCAACCGGGCAATCCACAGCAAAATGCTTATGTCGAACGATTTAATCGGACGGTACGTTACGGCTGGCTTAATCAAGATATTTTTACAACTATCGAGGAGGTGCAACACAAAGCAACAAATTGGATCTGGCATTATAATAACGAAAGGCCTAATATGGCTCTCGGTGGAATAACGCCAAAACAAAAGCTACATCAGGTAGCATGATAGGTTCTACTATTTTGGCCCTCTAATAAAGGGGGGATTACCCTCAATACATTGAAGCAAGAGCCATCGAAAGGTAGTTTAAAAGGGAAACGGAAAAAGGCCGGGTGGTCTGAGGATTATTTAATCAAATTGCTCGCGATTTTGTTTAAATTTTAATGCGGGAGCCCTGAGGGGCTTGGTGGTAAGGTTTTTGTGCAAAATGCAAGCCGTATTTTTTCTGTCAGCATAAATTCGGTGTGTTGTATGTTTTTTTCTTGAATTAAAAAAATAAATTGGTCAGTATGTCGCAACTGCAATGTCAGTGTTTTATTAATAATTCCAAGGAGATGATAATGATAGAAAACAAGCAAGTTCCAAAAGGCTATGAAAATATAGAAGCATGCGAAGAAGACGTTAATGCGTTAGAGAAGCTGTCGCCTAGGAAGCTAACAAGAAGAGGGACTTTATCCTTTATGACTAAAAAAACCTCTCAAAAGAAAGAGAATAATGTCAAGGAAGTGCAGACACAGTTTGTCGGATTTATTAAAAAGCAGATGGCATTGGCAAAAACCAGTAAACGTGTTAAGGGCAGCAGCAGTAAGCAGCAGGCTATCTTATATCTTGCTATCAATAGGGTTATTCGATGCATTGAGCAGAAACAAGGTTTAAATGGCAAGCCTCTGGCTAAAAAGGAGAAGAGCAAGAAATATGATTTGAGTCCATTATGCTCAAGCTTGGTGCTGATGCGTTGTAAGCTTGCTCAAAATTCTGAGATATCCGATTACTTCGCAACTGTCGGTGCCGATATTGCGCTTGATGATTTGGATGGATTCTTGGATGGTGTGTGCCGTGTTACGGAAGATGATTCAGAGGAAAAGAAAGCAGAAAAAAACTTGGCTGCTACGAGATTGAAGTTTACACAAATGACGCTGGAGATCGCCCAGGCTGATACAGAAAATAATCCCAATGAGCTTTTATCTTGTGTAGAGGTTAGGCTCAAAAGTAATCAGATAGCTGAAAAGAGTAAAGGAGAGAAGGCGGGGAGGGATGTTCTTGCATTTATAGCTCGCTGTTTGGGTCGGATTGATGCTTACAAAGCTGATAATAGCGCACCCGTTGACCAGCTTACGAAGAAAAAGACTTTGCGTAAGCAGCGAGTACAGGATGTTAAGGAGCTTCAAGATATTATAGCTACATTTATTCTTCGTTTGGTGGGTATCAATAAAACAGTTGATTCAAACGCGGAACTCTTTAGTCCGGGAGTGAGGGGGTATTTAAGTACGTATAAAACGCGTCTTTCGCATCTCAGCAGGGCGATATCGGCGGATAAGCTGGCGCTAGAAAAAGCAATGCCGAGCGCGTTGTTTTCTTTCGAAAGTTTGGCGGGATTGTCTAATAAAAAGCTACCTGCTTTTGATGAAAATATGAAGATCTATAAGCAAGTTATTGGTAAATTTTCAGCAAATATCATCCTATTAACTAATGTGCGGATGTTCCTATTGCAGGAGAAGCAAGAAAACAGCACATCTAAGGATATAGGCAAAATCGATAAAGTGATCAGCGAGGTCGAGAAGCACTGTGGTGCGATATTTAGCATTATCAAGAAATCCGAGCAATTGACAAAATGGCTGGCTCCTTTCTTGTACAGCTTTGAATTAACCTTTGGCAAAATAGAGAATTGCCAGGATGTAGTGTCTTGGGGCGTGGACCCTAGTGTAAGCAAGAGCCATGATGAGATGCTTCAAGAGCTTGAGGAAATTATTTATCAAGAAAAAGAAGAAAAAGTAACTTCCTTCAAAGAAGAGAAGCAGAGTGATGGCGCGCCTGATAGCAGCGTATTGACCGCCTCATCATCCTCGAGCGATATGTTAAAAGCGATGGGTGGCGGCGGTGATGCATCTGGAAGTGCTGACGTAAGCCGGGAGCTGGAAGGTGATAATCAGGCAAGTAGCGATAAAAATATTGCGATCCAGGGCGTTTCATCGGATGTTGAACAGGTAGATGCACTGGATGTAAGTTTGGAGGAGGCGAGCGAAGATCTTTCGGCTCAGGATGCGCAATATTACTTTTTAAAGGATGGTAAGCAGATGGATGCAACCTGCTCGGCGGATGAGCTAGTAAAGCTTAGTTCTCGTGACGGCATAACTGATATTTGGTGCGCGGGCTGGGATAGCTGGGTTTCTGTGGGTGTCGTGCGGCAATATTTCACAGAGAATTCAAATGATTTGATGCTAGGCGTGGAAGAGACGTATCAAGCGCTACTAGCGATGAAATTAGAGCAAGAATCAGGGCAAGGATCCGAGTCAGAAAGCGCTTCTCTTTCTATGAACTGATAGAACACGCCGCGGTCAAGTCGCGCTATCCAAACAAAGTCATCCCGTGGCTTGACCACGGGATCCATGATTAAAGTACGATGGGTCTACCCTTGTTCTACAGCGATCGATAAGTCCCGATCAACATCTGCAACACCGAAATCTCATCAACAATATGCTTAGTACAAAACAAAACAGTATCAATGTTAATCAAAATATCCATAGACCGAGATTGGCGTTGTTCCCAGATGGATTTTTCAAGGTTCACCAGTGACAAGTTTAAACTATCCATGCTCGGTAAAACCCCTTTGGCTTCGATGGAATCAGCCAGCCGTTTCACAATATTGACCAGCTCTTCATTAAAGTGGGTGAGCAAGACAATGTTTTTCAACATGGGGAATTTTTCAGGTTCTTTATTAATGGCTTGATACATGAAGATCATGGAGCGAAACAGGCGTCGTTGATACGTCAAAATACTTTCCGCAATGGCTTTGTTAAATGGGATGCGGCTCATTTCATTTTTTGAATTAGGGATCAATGTTTGGATCTCACTGAAATTGTTCACAATGTTTTCTTCAAATTTTTGCACACGAGGGAGCTTGTCTCTCACTTTGCAATCGTCATACATAATCTCGTATAAACCGACCATGTCGCGGAACGTGTTCGCATAAGTGTTTAAAAGATGCGAACGTGCATGAATCGGGAAGACGACTTTCGAGACAAACAACGCGATAACAATCCCTAAGAGAATTTCAATCACCCGCATAGCGGCGTATTGCATGGTGGACTCTTGGGTGATCAAAATGGTCGTGATGGTGATAGCACCCAAAATCCCCGCCGATTTGATGCTGCTCTTACTATTGGCGATGTAACTAAACCACCAAACCCCACAGAAAATCACCGCAGCAATCGCGTAAGGATTATGCTTCGCAAAAAACAACGTGAGAAAAGCAATGATCGCACCGAGGATGGTACCCGTCGCACGAAAATAAGATTCTTTCAGCGCGCCACCAAAGTGCTTTTGAGAACCCATGACAATGATGATCGTCAAAACCACCCACGGGCTATTATCAATGTGAAAGAAGTCACAAAGCCACAGGCCGAGCAGGGTCGCTAATGCTGTTTTGAAACTGTGCATTAGGATCTCGGATTTTGAAAGTGATAGTTTTACGTGCATGAGTTGATTATGTCGTGTGTCTCACCGGCTGTCTACTTTTATTCGAGCAATTAATCAGCAAAAGCGGGGCGTGAGAGTAATGCTTTGTTTGTTTTTGGATCGCCTTTGTTTGTTGGTGCAAAAACGTTGTGATCGAGATTTAAATCGCCATTAAACTGGCCTTTTTTATGGGAGGCTTTGTTATGGAATCAATGCAGGCTTGTGATCAATCTCAGGCCAGGATTTTTATTCCTGGGGTCGAGAGCGCGTTGCGTGTTTTGGGTTTTCATGGTCAGATTGAACGCTTTGACGCGCCATATCAATATTGGGTAGAGATCGCATCGCAGGAAGCCTTGGGTTTGCCGTCGATGTCGGTGCTTAGTCGGAGGCTTGTGCGGTTAACCTGGACTTGTGCGGATGGTGAGACTGGAGTGTCGGGGTTTATTGCTCAGATGCAAGACCTTGGCTGTATCCATCATCAATACCGCTATCGTTTTCTATTGTGTTCGCCTTGGTGTTTATTAAAAGAGGCTCGCCGTTATCAATCGTGGGTGATGGTATCGCCTGTGGCGATTATTCATTCGTTGGTTCAGTCGGTGATGCCGTGTGCGTTTCAGTGGCGTGCGTTGTTGCGTCAGCCGGTGGGTGATTATCCTCAGTGTTTGCAGTATGACTTATCCCATTGGCAAATGGTGATGCTGCTTTGTCGGAAGTTTGGTTTATTGCCTTGGGTAAATAGTCAAGATGGCATCATGCAGATGGGGGTGACTGATGATGTGCGTTTGCTTGCCTCGCTGAGTGATCCTGTTGCGCTTCATTTTCAAGACCCACATGCGCACGCGCATGAGGATGAAGTTAGTTATTTTCAATGGAAGCGTGTTGTTGGAAAAGATGAGACGTTGTTGGTTGAAAGTAATTGCCGAGCATTTCAGCTTGGTCAGCGTGTGAGATTGGAGGATCGTGACGAGGATTATCGAGTTGTTGCGCTTGAGCAGTCTTTGCAGCAGGATGATACGTTAAATCAGGCGTTGCGTTTTTATAGTCGCGCTACTTTAATTCCAGCGGCATCGGATTGTAAATTATCGTTTGATCCAGAAGATCCTTGTTTGAAAAAAACTCTGTACCTGCCTGCTAAACTTGTCGCAACGCAATATAACGATGGTTATCCTGATGTCGATGCAGCAGGCAGTTACCGCGCCAAGTATTTTTTCGATGATGCGAGTGGTGACGATCATACGCCACCGTTGAAGACGCTCATGCCGTGTGGCGGGGTGTCAGAGGCACAAAGCGGTGCGGCACATGGTTGGCATTTTGGACTGCGCCCCGGCACGGATGTGATCTTATTTTTACTGGATGGTATTTTCCATCCGCCGATCATTGCGGGCGTGCTCGCACACCCAGAGCAGCAAGCCCCCGTCACGCATAAAAACCCCACAGAGCACCGCATGCGAACTTGGGGCGGGCATGAGCTGGTTTTTCATGATGACCCTCGTTCGCCGTTCATTCGATTAAATACGAAGGACCAAGCGCAACGTTTGATGCTGGATGCGACGCTGAATAAAGAGAAACTAGATTTAAAGAACCAAACCGGCCGTGTGAATCATTATAGTCAACAGGATTTTTTCATCCAGGCAAAACAACAGCGCGTGACAGTCCAGGGCGAGTACGTGATTGATGCAGCGTCTTCCCAGTGTTTTACCGACGCAGGTGATATGACGATTAAAACACCAGCGAAGATTGACTATGCTTCGGGAGCCGCAATGCGCTGGCAAACAAAATCCGGTGATATTGTTTTTAAGCACAAAAAGCACGTCAGTCAAGTGAGTGAAGCATTGCAGTGTTTAGCTAAAGAGGGCGATCTTTGTTTTGAGGCTTCTTCTGGGTGCTTGGGTTTAAGTGCGATGAAATTATATGGGTATGGCGAGCGTATTTTATTGGGTGGCGGTGGAGTTATTCAAGCAGGTGGCGTTAGTTTTAATGGGGGTGTGCTTAAGGCGGTTTGTATTGATGTTTTTGGTGTGGTTTATTGATTGAGCGCAATTGCACTGCATAAATACGATGCAACTTTCGGCTACACGGTGGTTATATTGACTTGACAGGGTACCCGGTAAGGGTATAACTACTTATATGATATTTATTGAAGAAAATAGTTGAGGAGTGGAACAATGAGTAAGCGGCATTTATTCAGCGAACTAGAACAAGGTTTGGCTGAAGCTAAGAATCATAGTGCTGGTAAAGTAACTTTGCGTGTTTATCATATTGATAAACCAAAAAAACTGTCTATGAAGCCAGCCATGATACGCTCTGTGCGCCAGCATTTAAATCTGTCGCAAAGTGTTTTTTCTCGGCTTCTCCGTGTTTCCAAAAGAACGCTAGAAAAATGGGAGCAGGGTGAAACGCATCCGAATGAGCAGGCGGTTACTTTGTTGTTGATGGTGAAAAAGCACCCTGACTTCTTAGATAAATTGGCTAGTTTGGGTTGATCGCACGCACAATATTGCTGGCGAAATTCTTTTTCTACTGCTGATTGAGACTACACCAAGCTCAAGTTCTTATATTGCTGCCAAGGTTTCATTTTGCATTGATGTTCCTTAGCGCCTTCTCCACATTCTCCGGCACAAAATCCGCAATCTCCCCACCCAACATCGCAATTTCCCGAATCAGGGTCGACGAAACGTAGGTCAGGTTTTCAGAGGGCGTTAGAAAGATCGTCTCAATGCTGGAGTCAATCGCGCGGTTCATGCCGGCGAGTTGGAACTCGTAGTCGAAGTCAGAGACGGCGCGTAGTCCGCGTAAGATGATGTTGGCGCCGTGTGTTTTGGCGAATTGAGCCGATAAGATGGAGAAGCCTTTGACGCTGACATTGTCCAAGTGCGCTAGCGCTGTGCTGGCGAGGTCGATGCGTTGTTCGAGTGTGAAAAGAGGGGTTTTCTTTTTGCTGTCTGCGATGGCGACAATGACTTGATCAAACAGCTTGCTTGCTCGTTCGATGATGTCGATATGACCGTTGGTGATGGGGTCAAAGGTGCCGGGGTAGCTGGCGATGTTTTTTTTCATAGTGTTAAATTGTGTGATCAGGGTACGTGGGGCCACTATAAACAATTTTCTTGGCGTGCTCAACGATGATAAGGATGTTTCGCTAAAATGCTCCAAGCACGATACATTTGTTCGGCCACAATCACGCGTACTAGTGGGTGTGGTAGCGTTAAGGGTGAGAGCGACCAGCGTTCATCGGCTTTGGCTAGGCATTGGGGTGTGAGTCCTTCGGGGGCGCCGATTAGCAGGCTTACGGGTTTGCCTAGGTGTTTCCAATCGTTTAAGCGCGTTGCCAGTTGTTCGGTTGACCATGCTTGGCCTTTGATTTCTAGGGTGACGATGTGTGAATGTGCCGGAATCATGCGTAACATCTTGTCGCCTTCTTTTTGGGCGATCTGTTGGAGGTCTGCGTTTTTCCCGCGTTTGATTAAGGGAATTTCAACCAGGTTGAGCACGGTGTCTTTGGATAGGCGTTTTTGGTATTCAGTAAAGCCGTCATTCACCCACGAGGGCATTTTGTTGCCGAGGGTGATTAAGTGAATATTCATCAGCAGAACACGTTATTCGTCGCTTGCAGCAGGCTTGCTTCTTGTTTTGGGTTCATACGACCAAAGCTTTTCAAGTTGATAAAATTCACGCGCTTCAGCTAGCATGATGTGAACAACAGCGTCGGCAAGATCGACTAAAATCCAGTCGGTCTGTGTGTCACCCTCTACACCCAGCGGGCAAAAACCGGCTTCTTTGCAGCGCAGGGCGACATTGTTGGCCAGTGATTTCAGGTGGCGTGTTGAACGGGCGGAGCAGACGACCATGGTGTCTGTGACGCTGGTGAGTTCTTTCACGTCCATGCTGAGAATGTCTTTTCCTTTTAATTCTTCTAGGGCGTCAATGATGACGGCGTTCAAGTCTTTGCTCATGCAAGGTTCCAGTGATTCGGTAAAAAGGGCGCCATCTTAGCTGTTTTTTGTGGAGGTGTAAAGTTTGTGCTTTTTTATATAGGTTAGGACGCTATCAGGGAGGTGCTCGGCGAGCGCTTTATTCCGTGGCAATGTTTGGCGAAGTGACGTTGCTGAGATGTTGAAATCTGTTTGCTGGTCAAGATAGACCAGTCCTGCGGGTTGATGGCACAAATCGTCCGGCTGGTTGACTTGGCGCTCGGCGAGCTCGGCTTGGTTGTTGAGTGCATGCTGGGGGCGGTTGACGATGATGATATGGGCGTTGTCGAGGATCGTTTGCCAACGGTGCCAAGAGAAAAAGCCAGCCCAGGCGTCGTAGCCTACAATGAGCGCCAGGGGTTGTGTGAAGGTTTGTTTTAAGTCTAGGAGGGTATCAACGGTGTATGAGATGCCTTCTCGGCGCAATTCGCGGTCATCGACGATGAGGTTGGATTCGTCTTGTGTGGCGAGTTTTAACATGGCGAGACGATCCTCGGCTGAGGCGATGGGTTGATCTCGGTGTGCGGGTGTTTGGCATGGAATGAGGCGGATGTGTTCAATGCACGGATATTGCAGCAAATGTTGGGCAACATTAAGATGTCCGCAATGAATAGGGTCAAACGTGCCGCCAAAAATGCCGATGATTTTGTTCATGCGGGTTGTTGCTTGTCAAAGAAGCGATGTGTGATGGCCATGGCGACGTGACCCACCCAATAAACCCACACAAAATTGGCAATGCCGCTATGCATTTTTTTAAAGAAGTGGGGGTTCATGTGTAATTGAAAACCAATGAAAATCAAGAGACCCGAGAGTGCCATGCCTGTGACGGCGATAAAACCTAGTCCGCAGATAAAGCCGGGTAAGCCACCTTTGTTTTTTGCGCCGCCTTCAGGAAGCTGTCCTTTTAATAGGTTTTGAAGATCGTTTTTGACGGCGCGTAGTCCCGCGGGATCCCATGGGAAAAGATGGTGCATGTTCTCTGGCTTGATCCAAAGGATCCACGCCCACTGCGCGAGAACAACGAGAATCAGAAAGGCACCGACCCATTCATGGATGACAAAGATCCAGTGATGACCGTGCATGACTAAGGCGACGAAGAGTTGCAATGTGACGCCAACGGCAAGGCCAAGGTGTAAGATACTTGTACCGACATCCCAATTTTTCAATGATCTCATGGTTATTTTCCTCTTGTTGGTTTGAGTCTGCTGCCTTGTCATACCGCGGCTTGACCGCGGTATCCATTAAACCATTAAGCCGCTAATGGCAGCGCACCCGAAAATAATAAGCATAACTGTAACAAAGCATCCCAAGCATTGCCAGGCTCCACGCCTTTAACGCAACGGTCAATCTTGGCAGCTGATTTTAAACACTGATAAAGCTGTTTTCTTTTGCAGGTTCGCAGAAAACGAGTCAGTGTCTGTTTACGTTTGTCCCATAATCGTTGTTGATTCATGGCGGCATCCATGGAGAGCCCTTGTGAGATCGCGTCCATGATGTTGAGCAAGAGTTGCATTTCGCGATGTATTGCCCAGAGAATCAGGATGGGATCAATGCCTTCACCCTTGAGACTGGCAAGAATTTTAACGATCTGTGCGGTTTGTTGAGCTGTGCAAGCTTCGGTGAGCGCAAAGACATCATAGCGTGAATGTTCGCTGAGCGCGGCAATCACGGTTTCGTCGTCTATGGTGCCGGTACCGACGGTCAGTGATAGCTTTTCAAGGGTTTGATGCGCGGCAAGCAAGTTGCCCTCGACTTGGTCACAGATGGCTTGGATGGCTTGGTCGCTGAGGGTTAATTTGAATTGTTGGGCTCGTTGCTTGATCCAGCGAGGTAGCTGTTGGGCGTCAATCGGCCAAATGGGGATGTGTGTCCCGGCTTGAGCGAGTGCTTTGAACCACTGCGTTCGTTGTGCGCTGGCATCTAATTTGGGTACGGTGATGAGCAACAGATTGTTTTCGTTGGGGTATTTCAGGTAGTGCGCCAGCGCCTTTTGCGCTTTGGCGTCTGGTTTTTTGAGGAATCGGAGCTCAATGAGTTTTTTGTCGGCAAAAAGAGAGAGGTTATCGGTGTTGGCGTGGAAGGCTGACCAGTCAAATGAGGTGTCGACGTTGAGAATGTCGCGTTGTGCATAGCCTTGTTTGTTGGCGGATTGCCTGATCATTGAGGACGCTTCTTGAACCAGCAAGGTTTCATCGCCGCTGATGATGTACAGTGGTGAGACGGGGTTGCAGTGTTGTTTGAGTTGGTCGAGGCGGATTTTCATGCCGGTCTATTCTTCAGTTAAGAAAGCGCTAGGGTAGCATGTGTGGTCTTGCTCGCCAATGAAAATGCTGGATTTTCCTGGATGCCGCGGTCAAGCCGCGGCATGACATTACCTAAAGAGTCATCTCGCGGCTTGACCGCGGGATCCATTGGAGATTCGTTGTGCTTAGCATTTTGAAGTACGATCGGTATAGCATTGTTTGATTAGTTGTTTGACCGGTTGCGGTAATCCTATCTTTAGTGGGTTGTTGATGTCGTACCACGCAAGAGCATCGTTGGGCGCGTGAAGCGTCATGGCGGCTTGTGTGACGGAAAAAAGCACAGGTGTAATTTCTAGGTGATAATGGCTGAAGGTGTGTCGAAACTGGGGGAGCGTTTGTTGGTAGATTGTATTGAGTCCGTGGCGCTGTTTGATGAGCAATGGAATATGTTCTTTGTTGTCGCTTTCGGGCAGGCTCCATAGGTTGGACCAAATGCCGTGGTTGGGGCGTTTTTCTAATAGGATGTCGAGGCGTTCATTTTGTAAAATGCAAAGATAGACGTGTTTGATCGGCATGGTTTTTTTTGGTTTTTTATAGGGGAAATCTTCTTCTCTGTTTTGTTCATGCGCAAGACAAAAGCTTTGGCAAGGGCACGTGTTACATTGTGGTTTTGTGCGGGTGCAAAGGGTTGCGCCTAAGTCCATCATGACTTGTGAGTATTCGCGGTTGTGGTGTGAGGGTGTGAGCGTTTCTGCGATTGCCCAGAGTTTTTTTTCAACGATCGTTTTTCCTGGCCATCCTTCTATCGCGAAGACGCGTGTTAAAAGTCGTTTGACATTGCCATCTAAAATAGCGGCTTTTTTATTAAAGCCTAAAGAAAGAATGGCGCCTGCAGTGGAGCGGCCAATGCCGGGTAGGCTGACGAGTGAGTCGATGTCGTCAGGGAATTCACCTTGAAAGTGTTCAACGATGTGTTGTGCGCAGGCGTGTAAGTTTCGTGCGCGGCGGTAATAGCCGAGGCCTGTCCATAGGTGTAAAACTTCATCGAGCGGGGTGGTTGCAAGTGTTTCGATCGTTGGAAAGTGTGCGATGAAGGTTTGAAAATATGGGATGACTGTTTTGACCTGCGTTTGTTGCAGCATGATCTCAGACAGCCATGTTGTGTACGGCGTTGTAGCGTGCTGCCACGGCAGTGATTTCCGACCGAATTGTTCGTACCACTGCAGCAGGCGCGTTTGAAAGTTTTCAGGTTTAACGTGCATTGTTTAGTGCCCAAATAAACCTTTTAAATCAAAATGCTTTAATTTTTTTTGCAATTGATCTTGTAGCTGGTCTTTGAGGGTTGATTGTAATAAGGCTTGCACATCAGGTTGAAGCTTTTGATGTTTAAAGTTACCTGTAAGCGTGAATGGAATGCTGGGCTGAATAGGTTTTGGATGGTCTAAGCTTCCGCGCATAGCGGTGGCGGTGCCCTTGTATTTTATTTTTTCTGAGACGAGATGTGTTTTACCTTGGGCGGATAGTTGTAAAACAGGCGAGACGAGCATCAGGTTGTTTTTGATCTCGCCGTTGTTAACCGCGAATTTGCCAGAGAGGCTGCCGAATTTTGTCATGTTTTGGTTGTCGATGGGTTTGGTTTTTTTATTAATGAGCGAAATGGCAGAGCGGATGATGTAAGCGGCATCTAAGCCTTGATACTGGCCGTTTTTAAAAGTGAAGCGGCCATTGCCGTTGATGTGTTGCAGTAGTTCTTTTTTTGTTTCTCCACGAGTCAAAAGATGAAATTGTAACTGTCCGGTGCCTGTGAATTTTTTGTAGCTGTATAAGTCTTTTAAAAGCGCTTGAGCACTGAGGTTGTTTATGGTGCCGGTTAATGAGTAGGCGGCGGGTACTTGGTTGAAGTTGATGGTGGCCGCACCTTTAAAATGCCCTTGGTAAAGGTCAGCGCTCATGGGTCTGATGATGAGCGCATTGTTGATCTGGATGACGGCATGGATGTTGGTTATGTTGAGCTGGTGCTTGCCTTTGTTATCTTTAATCATGGATGAGAAATGAACTTTACTCAGTGTGTATTGATGACCATCGCGAGGTAGTGTGATCTTGCCATTAATGCCGATTTTTCCTGACGTGTGTTTTTGTAGGTTGTTGAAGGCGATACCTGTTTTAAATGTAGAGGTTTTTCCTGTTTGTAGGTTCGGTGCTTGGAAGTGAATATCGTTGAGCTGAATGTGTTGACCGGTTTGTCGGTCATTAAACGTAATGTTCACGTGCTGGATATTAATGCCGGGGATATTGATTTGTAGTTGGTTGTGGTTTGTTTTTGTAGGTTGTTGCCGGTTTGTTTTTGTGGGCGTGTGTTTTTTGGTGCTGGTCTTGCTGGTTAAATCTTGCCAGTTTGATTGTCCTTGTTTGTTTTTTTCCAAATGCAAGCTGAAGCCGGATACGGTGATTTTGTCCATTTTCGCTTGTCCATTCATGAGCGAGGAAAGTTTCACGCCAAGCTTGGCATGTTTGAGTGTCAAGAAGGGCTGTGCGCCAAACCCTTTTTTATTGCTTAAGCTGGCGCCATCAATGGTGATGCTTGCGCTAGGAAAGAAAGAGTAGTCTAGTTTTTTGATGTGCAATTGACGACCTGTTTTTTCTTTGACCTGTGCGATCAGCATTTTTTTCACATTAGCGGGCTTGATGAGTATATTGAGGGTAACAATGCCGAGGATAACGAGTATAATGATGACGCTGATGACGATGAGAATGATCTTTGGTGCTTTTTTCATGATCTTTTTCCGGTGAGTTATTGGGTCGTTGGGGTATTATATACTGCTCGTTAATGAAGATGCGAGATGTTTCTGGATACCGCGGTCAAGCCGCGGTATGACATTAATCAAGCCGCGGTATGACATTATGTTGATAGAGTCGTCCCGCGGCTGATAGAGTCATCCCGCGGCTTGACCGCGGGATCCAGGAATGCCCCATCGTATTTCGTAACCCGAAGTACAACAGGGTATAAATGCCCATTGAAACAGGAACAAAACAGATGAAAATTATTACAGCAAACGTAAACGGGATTCGCGCGGCAGAGCGCAAAGGTTTTTTTGCTTGGATGCTAGAAGAAGACGCAGATTTTGTCTGTCTTCAAGAAACCAAGGCACAGTTGGAAAAGTTGCAAGATCCAAAGTTCCATGATGTGCAAGGCTATGATCTATATTTTCATGATGCCGTGAAGCCAGGCTATAGCGGTACGGCGATTTATGCGAAGCAGCAATATAAGCCCAATGCGGTGAAGCTGGGTTTAGGATGGCCGGTCGCGGATACTGAGGGTCGTTATGTTGAATTAGATTTTGGTTCTTTTGTGATAGCGTCGCTTTATTTGCCGTCAGGAACGAGCGGTGATGTTCGACAAGACGTCAAATTTGATTTCATGAAGCAATATGAAAACTACATTGCTGGTATTTTAAAAACGAAAAAGAATATGGTGATTTGTGGCGATTGGAATATCGTGCATAAAGAGATCGATATCAGAAATTGGAAATCGAACCAGAAGCACTCCGGTTGTTTGCCCGAAGAGCGGGCTTGGATTGATAAAGTGGTAACGCAGGTGGGCTTGGTGGATGCGTTTCGTGTTGTGAACCAGGAGCCTGATCAATATACATGGTGGTCTAATTTCGGACAGGCCTGGGCGAAGAATGTAGGGTGGCGGATTGATTATCAGATGGTGACGCCTGAGATTGCACAAACGGCGGAGTCTGCAAGTATTTACAAAGACCAACGTTTTTCTGATCATGCGCCGTTGGTTATGTGTTACCATTGGTCAGTGTTGTGAATGTTGAGTTGGGAGAATTCAAATGATCGCAAATAAAACCGCAAATAAAACGGATACTGCACAGATTCTTGCTTTTGTTGGCAAAGAGGCTGATGTCAATGGGGGTCGCAATGGTTTGAGGCCTGATGTGGCTAAAGCGGCGATTCAGAAAGAAAAGGACGTTGTGCGGCCTATTACTTCCAGTGAGCCGGTCACGCAAACTTTCAATGCGTTTACGGGGCATCAGATGCCAAGTGGTCTTGAATATGTGAAGAAAGGGCACGGTTTGTTTGCATCTGCCGTTCAGCCGTTGGCTGACCGTCGCGGCACCCCTGATCTGTTTAAGCCGCCGTGCTAGTCGATATCTAGGCTCTCTTTTTGTTTCAGAACGAGTTCAGCAATACCGTCTTTCGCTAGCTGCATCATATCTTGCAATTCTTCATGCGAAAAAGCCACGCCTTCAGCCGTGCCTTGTACTTCAATAATGCCACCTTCTGCATTCATGACAACGTTCATGTCTGTTTCTGCGGAAGAGTCTTCTTCATAATCAAGGTCAAGCACGGGCTTGCCGTTATGTATCCCAACAGAAATCGCGGCGACAAAATGTTTAAAGGGGTCGCTTTTGAGTGCTTTTTTTTGGTGCAGGGTTTGAATGGCATCGTACATGGCGATGCAGGCACCCGTGATGGACGCGGTGCGTGTGCCGCCGTCGGCTTGAAGGACGTCGCAGTCCAATGTGATGGTGCGTTCACCTAAGCTTTTTAAGTCAATGGAGGTGCGTAATGCGCGTCCGATGAGTCGTTGAATTTCTTGTGTGCGGCCTGATTGCTTGCCGCGGGTGGCTTCACGAGGTGAGCGGGTGTGTGTTGAGCGGGGTAGCATGCTGTATTCTGCGGTGACCCAGCCTTGTTTTTTGTCTTTAAGGAAGCGAGGCACGGAGTTTTCGATGCTGGCGTTGCATAACACTTTGGTGTTGCCCATTTCAATCAGGACAGAGCCTTCTGCGTGTTTAGTAAAGTGCCGCGTTATGGTAACATGCCGCAGTTGATTGTGAAGGCGATCATTGGAGCGCATACGTTTATCCTTATTGAGGTTAGAAATGATGCGTGCAATATACTACAACCTTGCGGCGGGATAAAGCGCTGAGGTTATGACAAGGAAAAAAAATGATTAGAAGCATGACGGCATTTGCGAAGCAGACGAGCCAAGGCGCGTTAGGTGTAATCAGTTGGGAAGTCAAAACGGTCAATAGCCGTTTTCTTGATATGAGCTGGCGTCTTCCTGAAACATTAAGAGATTTAGAGCCAAAATTGCGCGAATTGGCAGGGGAATACTTGCAGCGCGGCAAAGTGGATACTAGCCTGCGTTTTCATCCGGGGGATGAGGTGATAAGTGAGTTGCAGTTGAACGAGGGTTTGCTAGCTCAGGTGAGCGCTAATTTGATACGTATGCGGGAAATGTTCCCCAATAAAGCTTCGGTGGATGCGGTGGGTTTGTTGCGTTGGCCGGGTATGTTGCGGCAAGTTGAAACAGATTTAACGGAAGTTAAAGCAGAAGTGTTACGTTTGTTTAAAGCCAGTTTAGAAGAGTTGACGCAAACGAGAGCGCGAGAGGGCGAGAAATTAAAAGGCCTGATGATCACGCGCTTAGACGATATGGATAAAATCATTGAAGCCGTTAAGCCCCAATTACCCGAGATTTTAAAGTTGCATAGAGAGCGTATCATTAACCGTTTTGCCGAGCTAAAGCTTGAGGTTGATCAAGAGCGGCTAGCACAAGAAATGGTTTACGTGGCGCAAAAAGTGGATGTGATGGAAGAGGTGGATCGCCTTGAAACACATATCACTGAAATGCGACGCGTCTTGAAAAAAGGCGGCGCTGTCGGTCGACGGTTAGACTTCCTTTTGCAAGAAATGCACCGCGAAGCTAATACCTTGGGTGCAAAATCCATTCATACGGGTACGACGCAATCTTCATTGGAGTTGAAGGTGCTGATTGAGCAGATTCGGGAGCAGGTTCAGAATATTGAATAGACGTCAATTGCATCTGATTAACGTCGATTAAAACAGATCGTCCAGCGTTATTTGGTTTTGTACGGTTGATTGATAATGGCTATTTTCTATGGTGCCAAAGGGTGTGATCAACGTCGTGAATAAAGATTTTTTGGTGCCGGTTTTTTCTCGGAAAACCTCTTTTTTGTTCAGAAGGTTTTTCGCATAGGCCTTATCAATTTTAAATTCAGCGTTGCAAAATTTAATCTCGCATAGGTTGATACAGCCATCGGCTCGATCGATAATCAAGTCAATTTCAGCGCCTGTTTCTTCGCTGTTTTTTTTGGGAATATATTGCCAATAAGCTGCTGTTGTATTAACGGCTGCGATGCCTAAGGCTTGTTTTATTTTAATAATGTGTTTTAAACAGGTATTTTCAAAGGCATATCCTGCCCAGCTTAACCATGAGGACGATGTAAATATTTGCTGCCAGTATTCGGTATTTGAACCTCTTAAAATGGCTAGGTATACGGGTTGTATCCATGAGAGATAAAAATAGCTGTATTCATCGACCAATCTGAATTTCCTTTCTTTCAGAACTTTACCAAACGTAGGTAGAGCTGCGATAAAGCCACACGTACTTAGTTCATCCAGTACTTCCGTTGTTCTCCCGCTTGCTGGTAAGTTAGCTGCTTTCAGTAGTGCTTTTTGCGTCAATCCGCGTCGCTTCATGGCGAGCGCCTTTATGATGGATAAATGTTTTTCTGAGTGAGAGAATAAAGATTGAAATAAATTGTTAAACTCTAGGAATAAGGGAGCAGAAGGTCTGAAGCATAGTTGGTTGATATTTTGGGCAACGGATTGACCGGGTACAATGTGGTTCAAGTAAGCGCCGATGCCACCTGTGACCATGAATAGTTCAACGATTTGTTTGCGATCTAACTCAACATGTTTTGCTTTTAGAAATTGTTCCATTTCTCTTAGGTTAAAGGGGTAAAGCGGTAAGCTGAGAGTTAAGCGGCCGTACAGCCCCGCTTTATTGTTAATGACTTTTTTTATCATCCATGAAGCCGCGGACCCGCATACAATAAGGATCAGATTTTTTCGTCTGGAAAAGTGTCGGTTCCAAATGTACTCCAAGGCACCTAAAAAACCCGAGCGCGGTGCAGCAAGCCAGGGTAATTCATCCAGGAAAATAATGATTTTTTGTTGCTGATCAATTGTCTCTATAGCTTGATGAAGGTAGTGAAAGGCTTCGCCCCAATCTTCTGGCGCTGCCTTTGTTTGATTTTGAGGAAATAAGGTTAAAAATTCATGGAAAAAATTGCGTAACTGTTCTTTCTTGGAGGCTTTTTTGCTTCCAGTTAGCTCGAAGAAGATGCCTTTGTCTCGAAAAAATTCATCGATCAAGTAGGTTTTTCCCACGCGTCGACGACCGTATAAAGCAAGAAAGACAGCATTGCTTTGCTTGTAGAGTTTATTGAGAACAGCTTGTTCTGCTTGGCGGCCAATGATGCCCGGCATGGTGGTTCTCCTTGGAGTGGGATTATAAGCTTGTTTCATTATAGTAGATTTAGCCGGATTGACAACTCAAACCGGCTAAATCCTAATAAAAAACTGACTTTTAGCCGCTTTGGCGCATAAATCCGGCTAAATCCAAATAAAAAATGGACTTTTAGCCGCTTTGGCGTGTTATGTAGAACAGGTATCTAGTGTCTTAAGCGCCGGCTTTCTTTTTTAATAACCCAAAGCGCTGGTCACCACTGTGCATAAAACTCATATGTAAAGCTTCGCCAAGCATGGTATGTATGGCGAGTCCCGTGTAGCTGGCTAAAGATCCGACGTGTCCGGCAACGGACTCTAGTTTTTTTAGCATATTGTTCGCAAAGGTTGGAATAGCGCGCATTTTGTTCAGCGTGGCCATGATGAAAACCATGATGGTGGATGTTTCTTTATCCATTAGAGTTTTGGTGATATCGGAGTTGGGCGTCCCTAGATCGGCAGTGGCCCATTTCCCTTGTTCATGAGCGCTGGGTTTGCCTTTGGCGTTGGCGGTATGTGCGCTGGCGATGTTGGCGTTATTGTTAATCGTATTGGAGCGAATTTGTGAGGTTGTTTTGTGATAGACAGCATAGCTTACGGCGGTTGGCGTAGCCTGGCTGTTGGCAGGAGGAGCCGGCGGGGCATATGCTGTGCCATTTGCAATGGTTTGGTAATGCTTAACGGCGGTTTTTTCGCCGGGCGAGTAGGTTAAAGGTTTTGTCATGGTGTTGCTCGAAAGCGTTGAATAGGTGGTTGTTTTTCCTTTAGCATTTTTCCCGGTAACGGTGGTAGGGGTATTGAAAACAGCGAGCTGGTTTTCCAAGCTGCTGTTTGAATTGATGAGTGTTGCATTGTTTTTTGTTGCGCTAGCGATGCTGGCGACATTGCTCTGTGTGTTAGCTTTAGAAAACAGTTTAGATTGAATTACAAGGAGTGCGACAGCCTTGCCGGTGTCAACAGGAGCATTAATTACCGTCATGGCGACTTCAACGACTTTTTTCATATCAACAAGTATATCATTCACCCCCGCCAGTACGCTGTTTACCGGTCCTATCAATGCGCAAATTGGCTTGTTTAGCACGCTCGGATGTTTGCAGTTGATGGCCATACAGTTGGATGCAGTTAGAAACAACGCGAGTCCGAGCCCGGTTCCTGCTATAGCTCGTATGAATATCTTCATAGTATTGGCTCCCTAGTATTGGATATTAAAAGACGAGCTAGCGCTTGGGCTGCTCGTTTTTTCGTTATTGGTTGGAAATGAGGCTGTTTGTGGTTGTGTAAAAACAGGTTGTATACGATCGCTTGGCTTATTGGGCACCGCGTCACATTTGCAATAAGGGTTTAATCTTATTTTGCGTTCTCCGCTGATGCTATAAAGAAAATTGTGCGGGTCACTGTTTAAGGTTGTGTTCGCATTACAGTTACAGCTTTGTTGGGGTGTTTGATTCTGTGCTGATGTCTTTTGTGTGGCGGCATTTGAGGCGTTGACTGAGGCTGCAGCCCCCGTTGTTTTTTCGGCGTCTTTTTTGGCTTGTTCCTGAGCGGCCTCAAGGTTTGCTTTGGCTATTAGTTGTTTTGTTCGCGCATGCAGTTCTTTTTGATAGGCGGGATACTTTTGCTCGGCAGCTAAGCTGGAGGTAACGCTGCTTAGTAAGGCAAGCAGCGAGAGCAAGCAAAAGATTTTATTAATCATCTTCATCTTCGTCCTCCTTCTCAAGCGCTGTCTTGACAAGCTCCAGCCTTTCGGTAGAAAAAACACGAGCAAGCAGCCGTAAACGCTCAAAAACAATATTGCGACGCAAGAACAAGCCACAAGCATCATCGTCGTCATTCGTGTTTTGCTCGGCGTGCATGAGCAGGCGAGAGGCTGATCCAGGATGCGTGGTGTCGATGGCTTGCATGATCCGTAAAATCCGGCTCATGTGGACGCTGTTGCCAAGATCGATGTACGATTCTTGGTTTTTTAATTCGAATTGGGTGATATCTTCCAGCGCGTCACCTAGGCGTTTCAGGGCGCCTTCAAAGGCCGGGTTGCCATCGTGCGTCCAGTTTTCCACGCTTTCCATAAAAGCAATCACACGAAAAATCATGTCGTCTGGGTAATTGTTCCAGTACTCGAGACTGGCCTTGTGACTAATATCTGGCATAACTTAATGATTTCGCTTCACTTTCTTGTTTACTTACTGTAGATCTTTACTTAAGATAAATCAAGGTGGTCGTTGTAAAATCATTGAAAAAAGAAAAACAGGGAATTGTTTGGCTTTCAGGAGGGAGTATGGTAGATTTTGACCATGATTGTAAGAGCAGGCTTACGAAACCATGAAGTTTTTCAGACCAAAAGGTATCATAAAGGGGGCTTATAACACCTTTGCGAATGTGCCCAGGTGGTTGAGCTGGCAACAATTGCATCTTTCCTCGTCCGCTTTATTGAATCTTATTAAACCCATTTACCGCAAGAAAGAGGCGACGCGCAAAGAAACGTTTGAGCAAGCCTCGAAGCGTTTGCAACTTGTTCCTGAGGATTTGCACAATCGTGCTAGAAATCTTATGTTTCAGAGTTTGCTGTATTTTTCACTTTCTTTGCTGGCCTTTGCCTATATGTTGTATTTATTTTGGCACTTGGATTTGGTGGCGGGGTTTCTCGCGGCGTTGGTGGCGGGTTTGTATCTCATTAAAGTCTTTCACTGCCGATTCTGGCTTTTTCAAATCAAACATCGTCGTCTGGGTTGTACTTGGCGCGAGTGGTGGTCGGGTGCTCTACGGAAGTCAAAAAAATGAAGAAAACGATTAAAATATCCTCTGTTTTTATACTGCTTTTTTTTGCGGGAGCAGCGTTTGCTACTGATCCTGTGTTGGGTAAATCGACGGTTCATTTTTTTAAAATTCAGCCGGATGATGTATCGGTAGGCTTGCTGACTATGTTGTTTGGAAAAATGGGCGGTTTGTTGCACGGTACCCCCGGTGTGCTGGGCGCAATGTTTAAACACTTCAATGAAGCGATGCTAATACTGAATATTATGGTGGTAGGTTATACCGTTGTAACAGGTGTTTTAAATACGGCACACGAAGGGGAGTTCTTAGGGCGTAATGCGAGCTCATTATGGATTCCTATCCGGTCTGTTTTTGGGATTGCTTTGTTGATTCCAACATCGTCTGGTTATTGTTTGTTGCAGATTATGATGATGTGGGTTGTTTTGCAAGGTGTGGGCGCGGCGGATACGGTGTGGCAGACGGCGGTGACGACAGTGGATAAACAAGGGTATTCCATAGTTCACGCGAGCAGCTCAAACAAGGCGTCCAGCAAAGCGCAGCCTTGGTATTATGAGGCCATTGAAAATAGTCTCTGGATTAACACGGGCGCTGGTGTTGGTATTGGTGGTGGGTCGGAGGCTGGAACAAATGCTGAAAAAACGGCGGCGATTATTAAGCATTGGGGGGTAAAAGCTAGTCCTTGGAATGCCTCGTTGCTTATAGAAGCTAACCTCTTGGCGCAACATATCTTGCAGGCGCAATATTGTATGCATAGTTCCTATCAGACGGCCAAGAATCTAACGCATATCTCACAGGACAATATATCGGCTTCGCTGGTTTCTACGGCAGCGAAGGTAACCTATCATTTCCCTTTTTATACTTCAGCCACCAAAACCGACCCTAACGGATGCGGCTCGTTGAGCTATGATACGCCTAAAGCGCATCCTAGTAAAACGAACAGCGGTTATTACACAACAACGGAGCTTGCTAAAGCCGTGCCGGTGATTGTGGGCGCTCTCAGTGTGGCGGCGAAAGAGGCCGTTTATAATTGTGCTGGGGTCAATGATAGTGGCGGGTCCGCGATAAGAAAATGCGTCCCAGGCAACCCTCTTACTGTAGCTAGCGATGCGTTTATTCAAACCCTCTCGGTTGCGCGCGTCAAATTTATCGCGGCTAACCCGGCGATAAAAAAGGGCGCTCTCTTGAAGACGGCCGCTAAGAAAGGCTGGGCGGTTGCTGGCGCGTATTACAAATACGTTGCGATGTCAAACAATACAGTATCTAACATGCTTAAAGTGCGTAAGTTTGTAAAGTTTCATATACCGGGGGGGGCATCTTATTATAATAGTGACGATGTTGTGAATGCGACGTATTCTTTGTTCCCGGGATTAACGGCGAAGTCTGCCTCGACGGGGGGGATAGATGTCTTATGGAGTGACTTCGCGGCTCTCGGCGGGGGGTTTAGGGGTGTGACTTCAGCGATGTGGGAGGACGTTGGCAATATTGTAACCGCGATGTTCATTGAGATGGTGACGGGACATACACCTCAGCAAGTTGAGTCGGGTATTCTATTTACAAACAGTAAAGATCCTATCAGTTCCGTGCAATCATTTGGTTGGCATCTTGTGACCTTTATAAATGCTATGTTTGCGATATTGCTGATTTATGCGACTTTCATACTAGCTGTAGCTATACTTCCTCCATCACTATTGTTTGCTGTCTTATTTGCGGTTGTTTTTAAAGTCCTGTCGTTACTTTTTATGGCATTGGGGGCGATGTATATCATGGGTCTGATGATGTATGTTTATATCCCGTTGATTCCGTATTTTATTTTTTTCTTCGCTGTGTTAGGCTGGTTAATTGCCGTTGTGGAGACGATGCTGGCCGCGCCGTTGGTAGCGATTGGTATTGCTTATCCTGAAGGACATCAAATGTTGGGGCGTGCTGATCCTGCGGTGATGTTGGTGACGAATGTGTTTATTCGGCCGACGCTAATGGTTTTCGGATTCATTGCCGGCACTATTTTGTCTTATGTTGCGGTCACGCTGTTGAATGAAACGTTTGAATTTGTAATGTTAACGAATACTGGGCAGCCAGTGTCGGCGGCGAGTGCTACATACGTCCATACTTCGCAGTATGGGGGGCTGGGGAATGTGTTGCGGTTATCAGCGGGGCGCACTCCTGCTGTGCTTATCGCTTTCTTGGTCATTTATATTGGCGCGGTGATGGTGGTGCTTAATAAATGCTTTGCGCTCATCCATATTTTGCCAGATTCAGTCTTACGCTGGATTGGCGGTCAGCATCAGTTTGGCGAGTATTCTAAAGGCGAAAGTGAAGTGGCGGGGCAGGCGAAATCAGGCATTGGTGAAGCGGGGCATATCACGAAAGCAGGCTCTTCCATTGCGGCTGATGCGGCGAAAGGTTCAGCTGCAGGAGGAGGCTCTTTTTCTTCGGATGATGGTGATGCGGATAAGGCGGGCGGCAATATAGATGCTGCGAGCAGTGATAAAGGCGATGTTAGTTAGCGCCCGGATTTGCAGTATTTTGTATTGAAAGGGGATCCAAGTAATAATAAATAAATAAGGCTGATGCCCAGTGCGAGGATGGTATATATGATATAAAAAATCTGTATGCCGCTGACAGCAAATAAACCTACAAAACAAGCCATGAGTTGCCAGAAAATTCTTGGCGGGATGACACGCAGTTTTTTAAGCTTGGCATCGGTGAAGTACCCAAACCAAAGTATGCGATGTGCTGATCGATGTGATAGCAAAATCAGCAATCCAAGTAACCCAATCATTTGAGTGACAAAAATAGTGGCATGAGTTATATGGATGGTTTGAGATTGGGTGTGTATGAGCCATGCTAGGAGACTGCAGACGAGAGGAAAAAACATCACGGTGCTCATGATGACTTTGAGTGTCCGTTGGTGTGAAAGCATAAAAAGCAGTGAAGCGAGCAGAGGCGTTGCCATGATCCACCATGCAATCATTGTTACTTTGTCAAGCATGAGGCGTTCCGAAGCGGGAAAGATCATTAAATTGTGCCATACTGCCAGGATGTGCTCGGTCCGCACGTGTATTTTTGTCATCATAAGTGACATCAAGAACAGAATGAGTGTGTTGAACAGCAAAAACAACAGAAAGAGCATGACGGGCGGGAGCTTTTTTTCTTTCAGTGTTTTAAAAATACGCTGCATGATGGCCGTCGTTGATATGAAAAATGTGATGCCGGTAAGAACGATGCCAAAGAGAGCATTCAGCATTGGATTGTAGGCTGGGTAGATAAAAAGACTTATTTGTAGGCTTGCAATGACCGCTGAAAAGCAAATGAGAAGGCGGGTGGATTGGGCGATATAATTGTCAGCAACGACTCTGAGTAGGCGACCAGTAGCGTTTTTTGGAAAAGGTAGTAAGTCGGTGAGGGCGTGAGGAGAGTCAAATTTGTTGCGCGCATAGTAGAAAACAAGAAGTGCGACAAGAACAAACGCCCATAAAGCAATATTCCAGCCGCTAAAAAAAGAAAAGAGTAGATGAAGAAACCAGGGGTTGAGTTGTGCTTTTGTGAGCTGTTGGGTCTGTATTTCGTATTGGCCATACGTAAAAAACTGCCCCGAGAATAGGCTCGTTGTAATAAGTTGAATTGAGATTATTTTCGCAAGCCATGTTGTCGAGGTGAGCGATTTGTTTTGAATGTGATTTTTCACGATGGTTTTTTTTCTGACAAAAAAAAGAAAACAGATAACGATGGCGGGGTAAATAAAAAGAGAATAGTTAAAGAGTAAAATGGCTTGTGGAGCGTTGAAGATAGGGAAAAGCGAAAGTCCTATCAGCATAGGTAGCACGATGCCGATAAACAGGAACATCTTGGGTCTTCGTTGCATGGGTTATCCTATCGACTGTGTTTTTAAATGGGTATTCCGGCATCTTTATCAGCTTTTTTAGACGTCTCAAGTAAAATCCGATAACTGCGTTCAGAAATGACGCCTTCTTCAAATTTAATCTTTGCGTCGACATCAATGCTTTGCCCGTATTGTTTGAGCAATTTTCTTGTTTCTGCGGTTGCATTATCTGGGTCAACCGTCAGCAGCCGATCACGAATTTCTTCGTTAAAAATCAAATATTCGCGTAAAGCAACGCGCCGCCCATCAATCGTGGGCACGAGTTTTTGCCAGATGGCGACGCGAATGCTTTCGAAAATATCGATGGTTCTTGCGTGACGCTCTTCGCGGGGAAACGTATGTACAAGACGTCGGATCGTTTCAGAAACACCGTTACTATGTAGCGTTGTATAAACAGGATGCCCTGTCATGGCGGCTTCCATCACAGCAGAAATGGTTTCTTCGTCTCGCGCCTCACCTACGAGGATTAACCTTGGCTTTCGACGTAGCGCATTTCTCACGCCTGCGGCAAAGTCAGGTAAATGCCGTGGTATTTCTGATTGACTGACAATGGAAGAAGGTTTGGTAATCGAATCATAAACAAATTCAATGGGTGATTCGTAGGTTAGCACTTTTCGGTTGCTGTCTTCTTTTTCGATGATGTTTCTGATGATGGAGGCCAATAAAGTACTTTTACCTGAGCCTGTTGCACCGGTAACATAAACGACACCTTGTTCGGGCATTAATGCGTCAACGACGTTCGCGGGAAGCGCCATGGATTCTAGTGTGGGGGGGGCGTTCGGGATAGATCGCGCCGTGATTTGGATCGCGTCATGTCCTTCTACCATACAGCCGGTTGCGTTGATGCGGAAACGATAGCGCTCGTAACGGCTTGGGCGTATTTCATGGTGTGTGTCGACGTCTTTGCCGCTTAGAATCTGCGCTGTTGCATTGGCGCCATAAATCGAGTTAATGATTTCATGCACTTCATTGTTGGATAATTTTCGTTGCGTGACACGAATCAGGCGACCATTAATTTCTGCAAAAATTTGTTCTTTGGTTTGGATGGTGATGTCAGACGCTTCCATGTTGTAGCAAGCGATCAAGATTTCATTGATATGATCGGTGCTAAAACGAATGGGCTCTTGTTTAAAGATAAAGTTATTGGTCATGGCGTAATCACGGGTTTCCACGTTTTGCTTTTAGGGTTAAGTTTCGGTAGTGCGGTAATACGCAGCACTTGATCGTTGATGTAAAGCTGTGTTTGGTCGTTGTTGCTCGTGACGCCCAAGTTGCTTGCTGCAACGTAAGGTTTGCTGACGATGTTTCTGTCTAATAGTTCGCGATAGAGAATGATGCCATTGTAATCTCTTTTTAATCGCGCCAAGTTGTCTTGATAAATGTTGTTGGCTTGAACGATGCCTTTTTTCCAGCCGTTGTCGATGTGTTTGATCCAGATGCGCTGTTCTTGTGCGTCGCGAGGTAAAAGTGTTTTGTCGGGCACGGCCGGTTTTTTGTAGCTCATCCAGAGGTACGAGCGCCAGTTGGGGGGTGCCGTAACAAAGCGGGCTTGCGCGATGATTTTGTAGGTTTTATTGGCGAGTCGGATCGTGTCCGGGTTGGCCAAGTTGAGAAGTTGGTCGCCTTCAGTGAGGACGGGCGGTAATACATTGTGGTTGAGCAACAAGGCCCTAAAGTTGAAGACACGGTCTAGGTTGTCTGTTTCTTCTTTGAGTGTTTTGTCGATTTGTTTAGAGCGCCAGGCCAGTCCGCCTTGTGCACCCAGTGTTGTGGCGGCTTCTTTCAGCGCCTCTAGTCGAATTTGACCGATACTGCCCAGTCTTGCTTGGGGAGTGTTGCTTGCGGTTAATTGTTGAATATCATGCAATGTCATCGTATTCACGGGCCGCGGCTTTGTTGTAGCGCAGCCTGTCACGAGAAGTGCCATGGAGGCGGTTGTTAGTATCGTGGTTAAGTATCGATTCATGCAATCAGCTTCTCTGTAAATATCTTAATTCAATGGTTTTGCTTTTGGGTAAGATCACGATGCTGGCGTTCTTCCGGCATTGCAAGCCAATGTTTTGCAAAATAAGACCGAGGTTGGAGTTGTGTTCGGTAACACTGACAATCACTGGCGCAGAAGGTCGTGCGCCTAATACTCTGAAATGATAATCGGCGGCCTGTGCAATGGAGCGGGCAATAGCTTCGACAGGTCCTGTCCAATTAAGCGACGCTGGAATATTCATGCCGTAGGTTGCTGGATTCGGAAGATTGCTGATGCTTAGCGGCGGATTGGCGGCTTGTTCTGTGGCGTTGAGTTGGTTGATGGAGTGACTGACCGAGGTCGCGGCTTCGGCAAGCGCGATTTTCGCATTGATCGACTTCTTGGGTTGAACTGATGCAGGTCCTGTGGGTGTTTTAGCGCAACCCGCTATGCTTATAGCTGCAATAAGAAGGAGTAAAACAAGTCGTATCATTCGGGGTTTCCAGAAAGTCTGATGGTATACTTATTGAAACAAGAGCCCTGCGGCTTGTCAAGCATAGTGGAATTATTAGTAAAGAAGATATTTGATTGAAAAAACAACAGGCTACTGGAAATAAGTAAGATTGTCTGCTACCTTTATCGAAAGCGTTTGGTGAAATAAAGGTAAGTTTTTGCTTACATCGTGGCTGGATTTTGCTAAAATGAGACAAATGCAGCTGAAATGGAGTATTTAGGCGTATGGCTGAAGGACATTGGAGGGATTCTGCGAGAAAACCGCAGTTTTTGGGTGTTGATGCCGGCTCTGCCTTCCCGTTGTTGTTGTTTTTACTGCATATACGGGTGTGGACGCTGATTGTTGCTGTAGTGGCGACCTTTTTTTTCGTTACTATCGCGTTTTATGGTTTCAACATCCCAGTGTTTTTGCGCTGGTTGCGAGGCTTTATCATGGGGAAGCGTAAAATAGCCAGCCCCTGGTGGAGGTGATAGATGGAAGCTGAGATTGCTGAAAAAATGACGCTTATCATGAAAGAATTGGGTGCGAACTTCAGTCTAAATGGTAAGCCGATGACCTATCAAGAGGTCTTTTCGAATCATGGTTTGTTGCCAGCCATTGCCAGGCGCGCGGATCAACTTGCGTCACTTTGCCTTGGATACGGCATTGGTGCGGATTTTGAAGATGAAAAAGGAACCCTATTAGGGGTTCAGGCCAAGTTTGATGATGTAACGCCTGATGTGTTGCGTTATCTCTGTATGACCGATGTGATGAATGAATTGATTAAAATGGCGCCCAGCAAAGATGCTGTCGCTTTAGATGAGTTGATGTATGACTGATTTAACTCGAACGATAAACCCAGGGAAGAATAAAAACGCCAGTATGGAGAGTTGGTTGGAGAGTGACTATGAGTACACGCGATAAAAGACCTGAGAATGCTTCGCTTGCTCCAGCCTGGAGCGTCGTTAGCCCAAAGGCGTGTTCTTCAGCGGATACTGAAGAACTTATAACCAAGGTGACGGCCAGTGTTCATCGGATAGCCGATTTGGCAGGAAATCTAGGTAGGACGAACAGGTTACGTGTGGAAGGCGGTTCGAAACAAGTAACAGTAGAGGTGAAGCAGCAGCGTGGCGAACGATCCGTCTACGCGAAAAATTCTCAACGTTTCCGTTATGCTCAGGCTCCGGCCGAGGCGCAGGTTGGGAAATCACAAGAGGAGCCTAGGATTGGCTCGCCCTCCAAGGGCTCGGGTCCCGGTTAAGGTGAGGTGTTAAGTCGATATAGATGCACAGTTTAAATAGAAGTTTTACGATACGATGATAGGTGAATTTCATTACTTAGAAGAAATTGAAGTCTCTTTGCGCAGGTGTGCCGACCAAGTGAGGGAGTTGCGTGGTCGTGACAAAGACGCGCGAAAAAAACTCGCAGATATTGTGAAAGAGGCCGTCCAGTTTGAAGCAAAGCTTCGAAAAGAGTGCGGCATCGGTTCTCGATTCATTATTATTCAACAACAATTGCTCGCTTTACAAAAAGCCCGAGCTTACGATGCGTCGACAGATCCTGAGCAAACACGAAAAACACCGGAAAAAAGCATACAGCCGTTGGCGGATGATGAAATGATTGTGTATGTTGATTTAATCAATGCACAAGGCAAATTGTTATCAACCTGGCAGAAGATGCTAGCGCCTCGTGCGCTACGAGAGCATAGTGTTAACCGACCTATTTATGCGGATTTTTCACACATTGAAGAATTAGTGCGAAGCAAAAAGAACCCTGTTTCTCATGGTTTCATCGAAGCTGTGATTAAGAAGGCTGATATTCTTGTTCCCCTCGAAGAATGCACGTGTACAGGACCTCTTGGGCACCCACTTTTGCGTCTTAAGCAGGGTGCATTATTGTTAAAGAATGTTCGTTTCTTTTATCATCTTGATAAAAAATACCGCTTGTCTTTTGCAGGTGAGCTGACCTTGGTTCAGGCGAGCGTGATCCATTCGGGTTAGCTTTTAACGCCAAACTTTCTTAATGAACTGACTCCACGTTTTTGTAGCGCTCTCTACGCTTTTCGATTGTTTATTTTCCGCTTTGAAGTGACTGCTTGATACGCGTTGTTGTTTAGGCGCGGCCATCTTGTTTGTTTTTTGTGCTGCAGTTTGAAAGCTAGAAGAATGACGATGGATGCGTGCTTTCTTTGACGGGGTTACTGTTGGCGAAGAGATCGGCAGTTTTATAGCTCGACCGAAGAAAGCGTTCGTTTTTTTTGCAGCGGGCGTGTGTGTGTGGGCGACTCGAAACGCTTGCGGCAACATAAAGGCATTGGGCTTAAATGACCGGATAGTTAATTGCGCGAGCGAGAGCATGGCGAGGCTGCCGGCTGCCAGGGGTTGTTGGTAGCTTGGGTTGGTGGATTGCCGTGCTTGCTGTTGTGCGAAAGCACCTGTTGGCGTATTAATGGCAGCAAGTTGCGGCGCACCCGGTGGTAGGGTGGAAGGCGTGTTTACCATGCCGGTTTGCAGCGCTAGCCTGTTGCCGGCGTGTGAAAAATGATAATTGGGTTGATGGTGATAGACGCCATAAATCCATGCGCTAGCCGCCAGCATACCAATGCCCGTTAGATAAGCGGGTAGTGGGCTGTACCGTCCGCTGATAATGCATTCCAGGAGGAATTTAACATCCATTCTATCGGGGTGCGTTGCAGAGATGTTGTGATGTTCGCTCGTGGGGCGTTGTTTGAAGGGGTCGTGAAAGTCAGGGAAGTAGCCGTATTCTGCAGAGGCGGGGTCCATGCTGTCTTGAGGTTCGCCGGTATCTTTGCGGGCTTTTTTATCGATGCCGGTTTTTGGGATGTTGAGGTCTTTGATGCGTCGCTGTCGCTCTGTCTTTTTGTCGGCGAGATCTTTTGCATGCTCTTTGTCAATAGAGTCAATATAGTCTTCTGTTGAGGCTTCTTTTTTCTCGTGCTTTTCTTTTTGTTTCTTTTTGTCAAAATCTCGTCGGTTATGGTCAATGCTGAGACTATTTTGTTTGCCGCCGCGACCCTCGTCGTCGGCAAGTTCGGCGCGACATGTGCGGCAAACAGGGCTGTTTGTTTGTTGGGTGCCGTCGTCTGACGTTGTTAGATAGTCAGCAATAGGTTTGCGTTTGTGGCAAAGTGAGCACACACGAAAAGGTTGTAGTTTGTCGAGTAGATTGTACATAGCGTTTTGCTTTTCAGTCCATTTTTTCATGTTGCGAGCCGGTTGGCCCGCAACGCTCCATGTTTTTTTAACCTCAGCCGCCTTGGTTATGGAAAAAAACTGACCGATTGTAGCATATTTATAATAGTATTACAATTTTGTCGACGCTTTTCCTACTCTGCTCTATACTGGTCTGACTTGTTGCTTTTTACCGTAGGATATTTATGTCACCAGCCCCCCCTCAGCAGGGCGCACAAGATAATCATATGGCACCGATCTGGCTTGTGTTAGGCGTTTTTGTTGTGGTGCTCGCGATTTGGTATTTTTTGAAAGTGGAAATATACGAAGCATTTGCTTTTATTAAAATCATGGAAATTGACGTCATCAGTTTGTTTACGCCAGCGCTTGATGGTGTGAAACAAAGTATGTTAGCCATAGATCCAAAAACAGTAGCATTCATCGATATGGAGCGATACGCGTCTCAGATTGGCATTTATATTGCGGTGCCAAGTGCTATTTTGTTGGTCATTGGCGCTGTTGTGCTTTATCGTCGCAGCATCGGCTTGCGGTTTAAGCATGTTTATCACATGAAAAAATTACTTAAATTTGAAAATAAACTCTGGCCACAATCAACCCCCATCTTGGATCAAGATTTGGTTAAAACTGACATTGAGAAGGGTGTTTGGGCGATGGCGCAAACGCCTATGCAATTTGCCAAGAAACACCAATTGCTCCGCGAGCAAGACATTCCGTTCGATGAAATGCGTCTTGCACGAGAGAGCGGAGTGACGGTGAGTTTGATTAAGTCAAAATCGGTACAGATTTTTATTAAACAAATGGGCCCATTGTGGCGCGGTGTTGATGCGTTGAATATCCATACCAAAGCTATCTTTGCTATCTTAGCGGCACGGATAGGCGACGATTCTGATGCGGCACAGAAGATGATTTATCATATTGCAGCGTCGGCGAAAGGACGGAGGTTGGATTTTAGTGGTGTGAACGCTATGCTGAAGAAATATCAAAATCAGAAAAGCATCCAGACGGTCATTGGGCATCATGCGTATGAGTCCACAGTGATGGCATCGCTACTTGAATTGGCGCGTCACACAGGCGTGGTTGCCAGTGCGGATTTTTTGTGGGTAAAAATGCTTGATAGACGTTTGTGGTTTACACTTAATATGGTAGGACGGCAAACGCCCTCTATCGAAGTGGCAGCACCTTTTGCGCATTGGATTATTGAAAAAGAGTTGCAAAAAAAAGTACGTACTCCTATGCTTGATGAAGCAGTTAAAGGCTTGGATCGCGCGATTTCTGAGGTCATTTATGTGCCAGATGAGAAAGAGGAAAAATAATGTTTCGAGGTCTTGATAAACGTCATGAGCAAGATGCGCGACAACTGTTGCGGGATACCCGCACATTAGGGCAACGCGTTCACGACTTTTTTTTAGAGCCAAGAAACGTTGCTATTGTTCTTATTGTGATGGCTGTGGCTGTTTTCTTCCTTGCGGCGGTGGCCGATATCATTTTTATCGTTGGATTATGTTTGTTTGTTTACACGGCGATTCAGCACCCCACGTTACCTTATCGTATGCCGATGCGCTCAGGTATGTTGGATTACAATGATTTAATCCCGGGCACCAATAAAGCCAGAAAAGCGAAGGGCATTTGTTTTTTTGGAAACGATATCCAAACCAATGAAGAGCTTTGGTTCAGTAATGACGACATGAGAACACACGTTTTAATTTTTGGCTCAACGGGTAGTGGTAAAACAGAAGCCTTAATTTCTATTGCGTTTAATGCGCTGGTACAAAGCAGTGGGTTTATTTATGTCGATGGTAAAGGTGATAATTCATTGTTTGCCAAAATCTTTTCCATGGCGCGTAGCGTCGGGCGCGAAGATGATATTTTAGTCATTAACTTTATGACGGGCGCGAAGGATATTATTGGCCCGCAAGCTAAGCGGCTGTCTAACACAATGAATCCTTTTTCTAGTGGTTCTTCGAGTATGTTATCGCAGTTGGTAATCAGCCTTATGGATTCGTCCGGTAATTCTTCCGATGGTGATATGTGGAAAGGCCGTGCTATTGGCTTCGTTGAAGCATTGATGCGTGTGCTGGTGTATATGCGTGATGATGGCAAAATTCTTTTGGATGCTAACAGTGTTCGTAACTATTTCGCGCTTGATCGATTAGAATCGATGACGATGGATAAAATGTTTATTCGTGATGGTGAAGAGCCCGTGAGTCTGGCGCACGTTCCATCATCAACCTTGGAACCGATTTATAACTATGTTATTAACTTGCCGGGCTATAATAAACAAAAAAAAGGAAAGCAGGTTTCTCAGGTATTGGAACAGCACGGCTTTATCACCATGCAATTAACCCGTGTTTTCACGTCGTTGGCGGATACTTATGGCCATATTTTACGGACAAACTTGGCCGAGGTTGATTTAAAAGATGTGGTTTTAAATCGTCGTATTTTAATCGTATTATTGCCAGCTTTAGAAAAATCGCCTGATGAATTATCGAACTTAGGCAAGGTGATTATTGCCTCATTGAAGGCAATGATGGCGGCGGGTCTGGGTGAGGCGGTCGAGGGCTCTTATAAAGATAATATCTTAAAAAAACCAACCAATGCGCCAACACCTTTTATGTGCATTATGGATGAATACGGTTATTACGCGGTGCCTGGTTTTGCCGTTGTGCCTGCGCAAGCCCGTTCTTTAGGTTTCTCTGCTATTTTTGCGGGGCAAGATTTACCGGCTTTCCAAAAAGCATCAAAAGAAGAAGCGTTATCTATCGGTGCGAATACGAACATTAAAATTGCCATGAAACTAGAGGATCCTATCGAAACATGGGATTTTTTCCAAAAGACGGCGGGTGAGGCGTATGTTACCAAGGTAGATGCGTTTCAGACGAATGCGAGTAGCGTGTTTAATAATTATCTGGATACACGTAGTGCGTCCTCCGAGCGTCGACAGCGTATTGATTTGTTAGATCTCAAAGAACAGCGCGAGGGAGAGGCGCATATTTTCTTCCGCTCAACCATTATTCGTGCAAAATTGTTTTATGCGAATCCTGCGCCCGTGCCGTGGATGCGCTTGAATCATTTTGTCAAAGTCGAGAGACCTGACATTAAAGAATTAGTTGCGTTTGAAAGACGTCTGGAAGGTTTCGCGAAGATGTTGAAAGAGGGCGATTTTCAAGTGGTGGCGAATGAGCCTAACACTGAAATTGAAATGATTGCTAGCGTATACAAAGAGAAAAGTGATAAACCACTGATTGAAAAAGGTGTAGCGGCACTCATTGCTTATTACAATAAAACGACGGAACCAGAGCTTGAGGAAGAAGAAATACCGGAAGAAATTCAAGCCATGCATGGTGAGTTGAATGTGTATCAAACGGTGGTGCTTCCTCCTCTTGCACGTTCGCTACTGTCAGAGAGCACGATAGAAGAGATGACACAACCCTTGCTTTTGAAGGCACCAGTACAGCAACAAGTAGAGTTTTTGGTGAGAATGTTGGGTAAAAATAGCCAGTATGCCAGGAATGTAGGGAAGGAATTGGTGGGCGATATTGGCGTTGCTACTCAATATCCGCCGGTGGTTGAGCATGTGCCTGAGCCAGATGATGTGATTGAAAAAGTGGATGCTTTGATAGAAAGCTTTAAGACGATGGTAGAAGGTAGTGACGGTGGTGACGAGGGTTCTGGAGAATTGGACGATTTGTAGGGTATAATTATGAAAAGAGCGACGATTTTTTTGTGGGTTATGTTGATCATTTTATCGGCGACCTTGGTGGCGTGTGCTAATAAAACTCAGCCGCCCTCCATTTGTTCAGCTGTTAAAACAACCCAGCTTGCCAATCAGGTGAAGGCGCGAGGCGGGCAATATGTTGGTATCGGAGATGATCTGACGATCACCATGCCAACGTGTTCAGTGTTCAAAGGTAATTCAAAAAACATGCAACCTTTGGCGACCCAGTTGTTTGTACATATTGCACAACGATTATCATTAAAGTGCTTTACATCGCGAAGAGTGATTGTGACGGCTTATACGGGGACGTTGCCAAGAACGCGTGCCAATAGGGTGCTTGCGCAACAGCGCGCCAAAGTGGTTGCAAAAATATTGCTCAAACATGGCGTAAGTCGATTGATTGTAGCTAAAGGAAAATATGTAGCCGAACGCGGACAAACCTGTCATATTAATCGTATAGAGATAGTGACAAGACGTCTGTACTGAATTAGTATCGATGATGGTTGGTATGAAAGTGGTCGAATGAGGAGAGTGTGCTCATGTCATATGATGGGCTTGAGGTTGTAAAGCTTCGTAGAAATTTTTACCGAGATAGCTATCGGACGGTGCTTGTCGCGTTGTTGATTGCTGTATTGGCCATTGCGGGCTTGATTGGTACGGTGGGCTATCTTTTGACACATCAAACAGCACCTAAGTATTTTGCAACGACGAATGCGGGTAAGCTGATTCCCATGATACCGCTTGATCAACCGAATATGACACAACAAGCGATGTTGCAATGGACGGCGAGCGCCGTAACATCGGTGTATACCTACGACTTTTTGAATTATCGTAAAAGTTTTCAAAATAATGCTCAGTATTTTACGAGTGGTGGCTGGAAAGCCTTCCTCTCTAAAATAGCGAGTTCGCGTAATTTGAAAGCGGTGCAGGAAGAAAAGCTTACCGTGAGCTCGGTGCCGGCTGGGACGCCTGTGATTGTTAATCAAGGTGTGATTGAGGGGCATTATGCTTGGCGCGTACAGATTCCGATGGTGTTGACTTATGAAAGTTTGAGCCAAGTTTTTAATCAACGCTTGTTGGTGACATTGACTGTCATCCGTATTTCAACTTTAAGTAGCAAGTATGGTATTGGGATCGCTCAATTTGTCGATCAATTACAGTAGTTAGAGTAGATTAAAGTGTATGAGTAGCATGATACTGAGAACAAATGTGTATAGAAAACTGGCGGTGTTAGTCTTGTTTTCGCTGGGCATCACCGGGTTGGTTTCGGCAGAGAACACCAATCAGCTGTCCTTGCAACCAGTGGGATCAGTGCAGTCGCAAGTTGTTGCTTCATCATCAAAGCCTCCTATAAAAACATTGTTGCCTTTAAGTATGGAAACGCCGTCGGTACTTAATCCCAATCAATTGTTTCGTCAACCAACCACCAATGAAAAAATAGCGTTTCGCGCGGTGACCAAAAAAGCATTGCCGATGACGCCGACACAAATTCAGCAGATGAAGGTTATGATGGCGACGACACAGCGAGCGGCTGCATCTGCCGCAGGTGTGCCCCCCAAGCCGGTGACGTCTTCTTTGATTGTGAAATTAGCGCCTGGTTCTACGCCGCCGGTGATTCGTTTGGCGCAAGGCTTTATTACCTCGCTAGTTTTTGTTGATGCGAGCGGAAACAAGTGGCCGATTGAAGGGTATGACATTGGCAACCCGAATTCTTTCAATATTCAGTGGCAAAACAAAAGTAACACTTTGTTGATTCAAGCATCATCCATGTATAATTATGGGAATTTAGCCGTTAAATTGCAGGGCTTAACAACGCCTGTGATGCTCACCCTTGTCCCTGGCCAAAGCGTTGTTGATTATCGTGTGGACTTGCATGTTTCTGGCTTATCGCCTACGTCCCATGTGACGTCAGGTGGTGGTTTCCCCTCGCCTGCCAGCAATGCTTTATTAAGCGTTCTGAATGGTGTGCCGCCTAAAAATGCGAAAGCATTGCAAGTGGCGGGAGGCCGTTGTGACGCTAGCTTGAATAATTGCCAGGCGTGGTTGGCTGGCAGTACTTTATACCTTCGTATTCCTATGACTATTTTGTCACCGGCGTGGAATGCGACCATGAAAAGCTCGGATGGAATGAAGGCTTATGCCATGCAAAAAACACCTTCTTTGCTTGTTTCTGATTATGGAAAAACAAAACGATTGAAGATTGAGGGATTCTAATGGCTAAACCATTCAAAGCATTGAATAAAGCCTGGCAGGGTGGCGGAAAATCAAGAATGATGCTGATTGCTGTAGTAATTATTGTGATTATAGCCTTGGTTGTTGTTCTCTTTCATGTGTTTAGTCAGTCAGGGTCTGTTGGGCGTGGTTCTGCGCATGTAACTGGCGTTCCTAGGGGGATTCAATCTGTTCCCGGTAGTCAGGTGCAGTCGAGGTCTTATGAAGAAACGTTATTGCAATCCAATAGGTTGAATGCTGAAAGTGCATTGCGGCACGGCCGTTCGGAAATCACAACCTTAGTTGCAACACCGAATAAGGGAACAGGTTCGAATTTTAGTGCGCAGCGCAATCCAAACGCGGTGCTTTGTCCACCATGCGCTGCTGCTACGACAACTACGACAGCAGGGTTGGGTGCAATGGGGTTGGGCATAGCAGATAGCCCGCAAGCATCGACGAGTACTTCGCTTGATGGCGCGGTGAACCAGCTACTGGCTCATGGGAAGATTAATTCGACGACAGCAGCCTTTTTGCGGAAACTGAATGCTTCAAAATTATCGCCCACACAATACAAGGCGGCGGTTGATGGTTTGGTGAAAGATGGAAAACTTACGTCAGCTGAAGCAAAGCGTTTGATTGCAGTGCGAGATCAAAATGAAGCGAGCATGGTTCCTGCGAATGCAGCATCATCGCATGTAATGCCGGATGCCTTGGTAGCAGCTTTGCAAGGCAGCGGTGCGATTGATGCTAATACCGCGCAAGCACTCAAGCGCTTAAACGCGAGCGGATTTGGGACGGCGGTTTATGCAAGTCGTCTTAACGCACTGGTACAATCAGGCAAACTTTCCCCTGCGGCAGCACAACGTTTGTTGTCTGCTTATCAAAAAGCGTCTGGTCGCGTGATGAGAACAACCTCGTCGACCAAGCAACCAACGACACCGTCTGATTTACATGGCGCGGGTAAAGTAGATGCTGCAACGGCTGAGCAATTGCGCCAGTTGAATGCGGAAGGTTTAACGCCTGAGGCTTATGCTAAACAATTAACAACCATGGTGAAAGCAGGCAAGTTATCATCGGGAGATGCGCAAGCTTTACTGGCCGCTTATACGAAACGGCAAACGGCAGCTGCGGTAGCCGGCGGTGTGGCTTCGGGCGCGTCATTGACCTCTGACGCACTCGTTGGAAAGTTGCTTGATGCGGGCAGCATCAATGGCGTAACCGCGCAAAAACTTCGAGCCCTTGCTGAGAAAAATGTTACCACGCAAGATTATGGCACGGCGCTTCAAGCACTGGTTTCCCAGGGTGCTATAACGCCGGCTGAAGCAAACCAATTATTGCAAGCTTATCAGGCTCAGCAGGACAGTCGGGCGAATCAAGCGCAATCGGGTAGCCTGGCGGCATTGCAAGCACAACAGCAGCAAGCAGGTGTGGCGAATCAGGAGAAGCAGTTTGCTCAAGAGCAACAAGCATTAACGGAGAAGCAGCAACAAGCGGTACAAAGGCAAATAGCTGCGCTTGAAGGTAACATTTCTAGCCAGACGCAGCAATTACTCAAAGCTTGGCAGGCGCCTACGCAGCACTTGGTTGGTGCATTTGTTCCATCTTCTGCGGTTCCCACGAAAGAAGGTGGAGACAAAGCAAGTGCGAAAGGCAGTAAAGCTAAAGCGTCTGCTGCAGCGCCTCGCATGATTAAAGCAGGGGATATTTTGTTTGCAACCTTGGATACGGGCATTAATAGCGATAGGCCGGGTCCTGTGATGGCAACGATTGTTGCAGGAAAATATAAAGGTGCGAAGTTATTAGGTTCGTTACAAATGACATCAGATCATGAAAGGGTCTTGTTGACCTTCACAAGAATGTCGCTGCCAGCTTGGCCGGCGACCATTAGCATTAATTCTGTAGCGATTAACCCTGATACGGCACGTACCGCCCTTGCCAGCGATGTTGATCATCATTACTTGCTAAGATACAGCGCATTGTTCGCATCTTCCTTCTTACAAGGTATTGGTTCTGCTATCCAGAACTCAGGTCAGACGACGGTCAATAACTCCGGAACAACGTCACAAACATTTTCACACCTAAATACCATAGATAAAGTGATGGTCGGCTTTGGTCAGATCGGCAAAAGCTTAGGTACTGCGGCGCATAAAGTCTTTGCGCGTAAGCCCACTGTCACAGTGATGCCAGGTGTTGGTCTCGGTATTCTTTACACGAAAGATGTGTCCACCCCCGATTTTTTATTAAAGACGTCTGAAGGGCAGTCATCAACAGAGGAGCAGTAACGCGATGGCTCGAGAAACTTATGAAAACGATGAAGACAACAATACGGAATATCAGTTCACGGATGATCAAGATAATTTAAATTATGATTATCAAGAGAAAAGTCCAGAGGCGCCCCCAAAGCGAGCATCAAAAAAGCGCCCCGTGTTGATTGTAATTATCGCATTGATTGCTATTTATGTGATTTACAAGATTGTTACCATGTTGTTTGTCCCGGATAATGTCGCGCCAACGGTTAAGAGCGTGGTTAAACCACCGGTTTTCGTGCAGCCGACTAAGCCCGCGGTGGCGCAAGTAATCCCGAAACAGCAGCCAGTAAAAGCGATGCCTTCTAGTCTTTTGGGACAGCAACAGGCGAATCAATTGCAACAAAGTCAAACGCAGATGACTCAACAAATGAATGCCTTACAGCAAACAAGTAAAAGTTTGGCGGACAGGGTTGAGAAACAACAATTTCAGGCACAAACGACGACAATGGCACTGCAAGAAAGCATTGATAATGTGAATCGTAAATTATCACAAATCTCGAGTTCGGTGAGCGGCCTCACTGCGGCGAATGCGGCTGATCTTGCCAAAGCTCGTCAGAGAGCGCTGGCGAAAGGAAAAGCACATCAGCGCGCAGAGCGAGCAATTCGTTTAAAAAAACGCTATGTTGTTGATGCTGTTATTCCCGGTAGAGCTTGGTTGAAAGGCGCTGATGGAACAACAGTGACGGTTTCTGTGGGCGAACATTTGCCGGGCTATGGTACGATTGTGAAGATCAACCCTTATAGCGGGCAGGTTGTAACCAATCGTGGTATTATACCTTACAGTACTGATTAAGCTTGAAGGACTAGCCTCGTGGACATCCCTTCATTTACAACGTTTCTCAATGCCATAAAGGCTGATGTACCTGCTGTAACAAGTTTGGTGACGGCTTTGATGTTCCTCACGGGCATGATTTTGCTTTTCAGAGCTGTCTATGCGTTAAAATTATACGGTGAATTAAGGACCATGACATCCTCGTCGGCGGAGTTAAAGGGGCCATTGGTGCTCTTTCTCGTGGGCACAATATTACTTTTTTATCCGTCTCTTTTTAGTGTTTCGCTGAGTTCTGTATTTGGAACTAACAATATATTGTCTTACGCGCCGAATCCTTCTGATACAGCAAATGAAAAGGCGATGTTTCATGCTGTCGGCATTATATTACAACTGGTAGGGCTTATTGCTTTCTTTCGAGGCTGGTTGCAGATTCAATCGTTGTCTGGCCACGCGCAACAGGGTACGTTTGGTAAAGGTCTGACGCACATTATTGGTGGTATTTTGTTAATTAATATCTTTGCGACTTGGAATATCATTAAAAGTGCTTTAGGATGGGGATAGGTTTTTGTTTGCTATAAATAGAGGAGTGGCGCATGAATAGTTGTCAAGGCAAGGTTGCAACACGGAAGGTGGGTAAATATTTTTGGACATTGTTGGCGCTTGCTTGCGGTTGTTTTGTTGGTGGTGTTGCTTTAGCCAAAACAGGTGATACCAGCAGTATGTTGTCGTTGGGAGGAGTGTCTAATCAAATTAGAAGTAATTTCAGCGATGTTGCTAAACTTATTACGGCCGCTGCTTATATTGCGGGTTTCGGTTTTGCTTTTGCGGCGATTCTGAAATTTAAGGCGCATAAAGATAATCCCACCCAGATTCCTGTAGGTACACCGATTGCTTTATTGTTTATTGCTGCGGCATTAATCTTCTTGCCATCGATCTTTGCTGTTGGTGGAAGAACAGTCTTTGGAAGTCAGGCGCAAGCGGGCGGTATTTCTGGTACATCTATTGTACCTGGTATGACCTCTGGCAAGCTATAGAGGCGGTTATTTTTTGTTATGTATAATCTCGAGCTTGCGATTAACCTGGATAATTGGCGCATCTTTAGTGGCCGAAAGAAGGATGTAAGATTTCATCCGATCCAGAAGAAAGTGTGGGCTCGCGACAACTGCACTTGTCAGTATTGTGGTTTTCAGGCAAAGGAATACCAAGAGGTCGTTAACTTAGACGGCGACTATCGCAATAATCAGTTACAAAACCTGATGACATCGTGCGTATTTTGCACGCAAGTTGCTTTTTTGAGCGTTATTGGTACCGGTTACGGCGGTGGTAAATTGATCTATTTACCTGAAATGTCGCAATCTGAACTTAATAGTTTTTGCCATGTGATTTTTTGTGCGATGACCAATAAAACGGGTTATCTGGAAACAGCACAAACCGCCTACCGCAATTTTCGTTTTCGCACTAAACCTGTAGAAGCCAAATTCGGCGCGGGAACGAGTAATCCGAGCGTATTTTGTCAGTTGCTTTTGAATAATGATACCTTCAACCCGCAACTCGTGCATAAAATATTTAAGGATATTCGCCTTTTACCGACGTACGCTAAATTTAAACAGGAGTTGGAAACTTGGGCAGAAGCTGCGGTGGAAGAACTTTCACAAGATGGATAGGACGGTAATGTATGGCTAAAGTGATGAATGGATTTTTGAATAGCATTGATTCTATTTTAGCTTGGTTTAGTTCTTCGATGAAGCAAACCACGGAGTCTTATTGTGATTTAGAGACGGCGGAGGATACTTACACACTGGTTGATTACGATGGCTCATTGTTATCTATCATCAAAGTACAAGGCGTGACACAGCTGGTGGGTAATGAAGAATTTACTCAGATGCACGAGCGCTTATGTCTGGCATTACAAAGCAATATGAAGCGTTCAGGGCACGCATTTCAACTTTACTTCGCCTATGATAAAGAAGCGGTGAAGCGAGAAATCACGAATATTCTCGAGCCGGCGCATCATACCGCGAGGCGTTTGCACCTAAGCTTGGATGATCTCTTCAAAGAGCGAAGTGATTATATTTCAAAATTTTGCGCACAAGAAAAATTATTTTTAGTGTTATGGACACAGCCGTCACTTTTGTCGAAAGAGCAGTCAAATCGCGCGCGTAAGAAAAAACTGAAATTTCTTCGTGCGAATAAAAGTCCTCCTATGGCCAATGCACAAAACTTCCTTGCAGGGATTGAAGATTTAAAAAATGAGCACGACTCTTTCGTGCGAGCGTTTTTAAATGATTTAAATTTGGCGGGTATCGATGCGCACTTGTTAGAAGTGCACGATGCGATTAGGGAAGTACGTTTTACAGCGGATCCTCTTTTCACGTCTGAAGATTGGCGGCCGGTGCTGGCGGGTGATAAAATCCCCGTGAGAGATTTAAAGCGAACTGCGGGAGAAATATCCGATCTTATTTGGCCACCATTAGGTAAGCAGATTTTGCCACGTGATGCGGAAAACATCGATTTACGAACGTCGCGCATTGGCGATCGTATTTATTCGTCGCTGTTTATTGATTTGTTTCCGCAAGAAGTGCGGCCTTTTGTGCATCTGTTTAATCGCACTTTGCCAACAAGAGTGCCTTGGCGTATTTCGTTTTATGTTGAAAGCAATGGATTGTCTTCGCTTAAATTCCGTACCATGATAGCCACTATTTTAAGCTTCGCCTCTTCAAAAAACCGCTTGCTCAGTGATGCGGAAAAAATGTTGCAATATGTCGACGTGAGTTCAGATGATGCCGTGGTGAAGTTGCGGGTTTCTTTAGCGACTTGGGCGCCTGAGAATGACCTGCCTTTATTGCGTACGCGTTCAGCGGAGTTGGCGAAGGCTGTACAGGGCTGGGGTAACTGTGAAACATCAGAGGTGTGCGGTGATGCTTTTGCGGGGGTTGTTTCGAGTATGTTAGCGGTTTCTACCAGTAGAGTAGCCACGACCTCGGTAGCGCCCTTGTCTGATGTCTTGCTTATGTTGCCTTTTACGCGTCCAGCATCGCCTTGGCATCGCGGAGCGGTTCTCTTGAGATCGCCGGATGGTAAGCCTTGGCCGTATCAACCCGGATCAAGTCAGCAAACTACGTGGATTGATCTTTATTATGCGCGTCCTGGGTCGGGTAAATCTGTTTTGTCAAACGCGATCAATTTGGGATTATGTTTGGCACCAGGTATTCAGCGGTTACCGCACATTGCGATCATCGATATTGGTCCATCGAGTAGTGGTTTGATTTCTTTGTTGAGGGAAGCCTTGCCTCTCGATCAGAAACATTTGGTGGCGTATCATCGTTTGCAGATGACAGCGGAATACTCCATTAACCCCTTTGATACGCAATTAGGCTGTCGTCAACCTACGCCACAGGAGCGAGGGTTTCTGGTTAATTTCTTAACGTTATTAGCAACACCGTTTGGCGCAGAAAAGCCTTATGATGGCGTGCCGGATATGGTGGGTCTTATTATTGATGAGCTTTATAAAATATTTTCCGATGAAGGTAACCCAAGAACTTATACAGAGGGTATTGAACCCGTTGTTGATGCCTTGTTATCAGAAATCGGTTTTGTTCAAGATGAGCATACTACGTGGTGGGAAGTAGTGGATGCATTATTTGTTGCAGGCTTTGTGCATGAAGCAATGTTGGCACAGCGTTATGCGATGCCTTTACTTGCGGATGCGGGATCTATTTGTCGTTCTAAAGCGATTGAGGATTTATATGCGCAAGTGAAAGTGCCAACGGGCGAGAATTTGATCACGGCTTTTGCTCGCATGACCTCTAGCGCTGTGCGTGAATACCCTATTTTGTCTCGCGTGACGAGTTTTGACATCGGCGATGCAAGCGTTGTTTCTTTAGATTTGGATGAAGTGGCTAAAAGTGGCGGTGATGCCGCAGATCGTCAAACGGCGGTGATGTATATGTTGGCACGATATGTGCTGGCGCGACACTTTTTTATTACTGAAGAATGCGTGAAACAAATGCCGGCGCAGTATCAGAGCTATCATCATGACCGTGTTGACGCCATTAAAGAGTCGCCCAAGCGTATTGTATATGATGAATTTCACCGTACAGCGAAAGCAGCAGCTGTGCGTGACCAGGTGATCTTAGACATGCGTGAAGGACGAAAGTGGAATGTTCAGATCGCGTTGATTTCTCAATCATTGGAAGATTTTGATAATGTGATGGTGGAGTTTGCTACGTCCATCTTTATTATGGATGCAGGGCCTGCACAAACCATTAAACGTTCCGCGGAAATTTTTGGCCTGTCTGAAACGGCGCAATACGCTTTAAAAGCGCGGGTTCATGGTCCGAGAGAAGGAGGGGCAACATTCCTTGCGCAATTTGCAACCAAGAGAGGCATGAATACGCAGTTATTGACCAATACCATTGGTCCTATTGAGCTCTGGGCTTTTAGCACAACAATGGAAGATGCTAGTTTGCGAAACAAACTCTATCAACGCTTGGGTGCTGATGAGGCTAGGCGGGTGCTTGCGAGGCTTTATCCTGGTGGAACGGTGCGCCTGGTTGTGGAGCAGCGGCTTGCTAATATGAAAGAAACCAAAGGCTTTATTGAAGATGTGTCTGCTTTGAGTGTCATTGATCAGTTGGTTGAAGAAATCATTCAAGCTTATACGAAAGATCCGAATGTAAGAAAGCTGCCTTCATCTTGAGTCCTCAAGCGTGCGGAGATGAATTTATTTGCTTGGCATAGGGTGAAAAATATTTTAGGATAAGTATTGGTCTTTAGCTTTTGGTTTGTTTGTTAATAGGAGAAAGGATATGGATGTTTGTCGGAATATAACCAAAAAACGCGGGGTGGGCCGGTATTTCTGGACGCTGCTCGTGTTATCGTGCGGTTGTCTTATTGGAGGTGTTGCTTTAGCAGCAGCAACAGGCGGGGATGCTAGCGCTCCTCTGTTGTCACTGGGCGGCGTTTCCCAGCAGATAGCAGGTAATTTTGGTAGTGTTGCTAAGCTGATCACTGCTGGGGCATACATTGCCGGCTTTGGTTTTGCTTTTGCCGCTATTTTGAAATTTAAAGCGCATAAAGATAATCCTACCCAAATTCCTGTAGGTACACCGATTGCATTATTATTTATTGCGGCGGCATTGATCTTCTTACCTTCCATTTTTGCGGTGGGCGGAAGAACGGTCTTTGGTAGTCAGGCGCAAGCTGGTGGTATTGCAGGTACCTCTGCCGTGCCGGGTGTTAGCAAAACGACTGGGAAATTTAAATAAGCTCAAGGTGAGGGGGCGGCTTTCATTCAAGCAAAGCCCCCAGAGACCGACAGTTTTTACAATGGCCGTAAATTGGCGGGGACAGGCTGTAACTTTGTTTAGTCAGGTAAAATGGCGAGAGGTCACTTCCGCTGTTGACGGATCGCGCTGATGTTACCCACCAGCTCCGTTTTGCCAGAGCTAGTACCCGCTTCATTTTTTTGCGATCTTTTTCTTGATTGGCTGTTGGTTTACAAGCTAACAATACGTTTTGACAACTTACCTGTTTATAATCTTTTGAGTAACACTGCCAACGAATGCGCTGGACGGTGACTTTTTTCTTTTGATTGATGGCAGGCAGGTAGCTTGTGCCAGGGAGATAAATGTAACCGAGCCATTGTTTTGCCTTAATGCTGCTACCGATCCAAGCGGTAGCGCCAATATGAGCGTCACTAAAATCAATCCATATGACGCCCTTTGTTTTATTCTTTATCAGATAAAACGTTTTTCGTGTTTGTCCTTTGCCGAAAACCAGATTTTTTTTAGAAAAAAGAGCCATTGTTGGTGTGCAGTGGGTCGATGCCGCAGCGAGTAGAGGGCCTGATGTCATCATAATAAAAAAAGCTAAGCGGAGTTTCAAAATAGGGGCTCCGGTAGAGATTGAGGTGGTGCGCTTTGTGCTTTACTTGCATTATCGGTCTCACTGAACAGTGTGGTTGGAAATTGTAGATGACGAAAGACGCCTAGGCGGAAAGGGTTGTTGTTCTGCTTTGTGCCAAGTAAAAACTGGAAGGCCATTTTGTTATGCTTGATCATGCCAATCCAGTGTTGAGGTGTAGCATCAGGTTTTAAGTTGGCGGCATTCATCATGCGCCATAAGGACCAAGGGCCTTGAAAGTGGAGTGAGTCGGCGGTGTTTTCAGTGGCATTGAATCGAATAGCAATGGCTGGGTCAGTGTTCTGTATGGGCCATTGTATGGCGGCAGGCGTGTTATTTTTGCTCAAAACAAGCGTGTGCTGACCATAGGTGATGATGACGTTAGACAGATCGGCGCTGAAGTTGGTGGCTTGCAGCGTGACCGGCAAATAAAGTTGTTTATCATGGTTGGGAAAAAACAAGTTATCGAGATGAAAGCTACGTTGGAAAAAAGTTAACGTGAAAGGGGTAATGTTGAAAGAAGCACCATCAAGCGATTTATTTTTCCAAGTGGTTTGTTCCGTATCGATAAAGGGGCGAAGATTATCGTTGAAGAAAGTTTGAATTAAGCCAGTGGGCGCAAAAAAGTTGGCAAAGCTGATCAAACTTACATCGTCATTGGCTTGTGGATTGAAAGGATAACGGTTGCTGATTTGATTTTGATAAACCAAGGCAATGTCTTGTTGCCATGTTTGTGACAAAGCTTCTTTGCTGGTATCAATGAGTTGTTGCCAAGTATTAAGCGCCAATTGATGCATCCATTGATTGAGTGGCGATGGGAGATGGCGGGACATGTCCATCAACTTAGAAAGAGGGTCGTTGACGCCGTGATTTATCATGCGTTTTTTGGTAAGGCTTAGCGCATCTGCCGATGTAATAACCGTGGCAAGGTATTGATTGAGTGCGCGCAAGGTTGAAACAAGATCATTAATTGAGTAGCTTGAGGGTTGGCGTAAGAAAGCGTTAATGGTGGTTAACGAACTGTTCATGTTCGTCGAAGCATAAGCATAAACGTTGTTTGTTTTGAGCAGCTCAAGAAGCTGTAGCAAAGGAGAGGCGTCGTTGCTAAGAATATTGATAGCCTGTTTAATTTGCGCTAAAGATTGAAATGGTTTTAATTGTATGTTGTTAATAAATTGATTCCAGTCGGCATAATAGTTGTTGAAATATTGCGCCAATATCTTATTTTGTAATGTGGTCGGTTGCTTGAGGTTGTAATGCGTTTCGCCAATGACCCAGTTCCCATGGAGGATGATGGCAGCCGCGTCTTGTAAATCTTGTTTGGAAAGCTGTTGATAGCTTGCGATGGTATACGTTTGTGGAATGCTGATATTAGGATCTTTGAGCGTCATCACCGCCGCTGCATTTTTGTCGCTATTGAGATTCAACGCGAATAACTGATGATTGTGTAGTCGACTCAGCAAGATAGCGAGACCAAGCTGAGTGGCACCAAGGTTTTTTAATTTTTCCTGCGCTTGTGTGATAAGCGAATAATTGGGTGAGATAACCGGTTGTTTTTGCTTGGCGATATATCCAATGATGCTGGTCAGCGCATCATCAAAGTTTTTTTCTTTAAATTGGTATTGTTCATGCCATAAAGTTAACAGATTTTGTTTGAATAGCGCGCTGTCAAATTGGCTAGGTTCCGTTAGCATTAAATAAGACGTCAGGCAGCGATACAGCATGCTCGGATGTAGTTGGCTGTGCGAAGAGATGCACTGCTCTAAGCTTTTTTGAATAATGGGGATAATCTTCTGTTTGGCGGATTGCTTGTAGACGTTTTTGATGGCGTCACGCAGCTTCTTATTGTCGGTGGCGCCAGGGCTTAATTTATGAAAAAAACGGCTGCGTCTTGAGAGAAGATTGCGGCTCGTATCAAGCGCCTTGAGCATGGCTAATTCGTTTTGAAGACTATTGGATGATGTGCTAGCAAGTAAGCGATATTTCGTAATGGCCTGATCGACTTTTTCCAGGCGATTATTGTTTTGAGTGAAGCTGATTGCAATGGCGGTAATGATGCCGCCGACGCCTAGCAATGCAACGATCCCTAAAAGCATCTTTGAGAAAAAAGCGACGAGATTATTTTTTTTGATGAGCGGTGTCTCGAAAACGATATCTTTTAAAAGATCGTGAATGAAGAAAGGTTTGCTTTTAGGCTGAGCGAAAGTAGAAATCTCTTTTCTTTGGCTTCGTTTGGGGCTGAGGGAGGTTTGCGGTTGCTCCGCGCTGACAAAATAAAGGCCTCGTACAAAAGCTTTTCGCCTAAGCACCCTGGCCAATGTTTCTGTAAAACTTAATAAGCCATCTTTTATTTGCGCCATCTGGACGGGGAAATCTTTGATCTTTAATCGTTTAAAGTGATCAGGTTCATGATGTAGTCGCCAAATGAGTTGTTGGTTGAGTCGCCGAAGTAATTCGTTGAATTCCAGGTTGATTTGGACCTTCATTTCAACAGTATCCTGGTGTTCGAGCTGAAAGCCCCAGGGTTGTTGGCGTTCGTCTTTGCTAAATGAGCTGAAATAATCGTAAAAACCGGGAACAAGATCACATTGCGTAATGGCCAGGTAAACGGCCGGTGTTTGACGGCTGATTTTACTAAGGCTGTTGCATTGACGTGCAATAGTTTCAGCCAACGTTTTGTGCGCATCCAGGTTAAGGATATCTTTGATGGATGCGGTGATGACGATGGCGCGAATATCACGTCGATAACTGAATTTCCGCACGAGTTTGATGAAATGTTGCCAATATTTTAGTTGGGGTGTGGTGGATAAGATGCCGGGTGTATCCAGCATGATCACATCTTGATTGACCCACCAATGCGGCTCATGTTGCGTGGGTCGTTTGTCGCTAGCTTTCGGGGCGAGATTAAAGTGCAGGTTGGCGTGTTGTAGTAATGAGGTTTTGCCGCTGCCTTCTGGGCCCAGTAAGATAAACCAGGGAGATTCAAACAGGCTTCTTTTGGCGCCCGGCCGTTTCAAGCGCGTTCTTTTGGTAAAGTTCACAGCTTCAAAGAATTGCTGCGTTAATTCTCGCATTTTTGCTTTGTCTGAGCTCATGGCATCCCATTCAGGTGTTTCCCTATTGGGCTATGTTACCAGAAAAATCATGTGAATTGAGGATTATTGCGTGGGTGTGATGGCGGATAGTTGGGTAGCAATATGCGTCGCAGTGTGATCGAGCGTCAAGGAGAAAAACCCATAAGCGGCAGCGAGAATAAAAGCTAATATAAAAAACGCCACGAAAAACACAAGCGCTAAAGAATGTTTGCGTGCTGGCGGGGTGGATTTGGCGCTTGGCTTGGCATTGTTTGAGAGCCGTTTCTCGCAATCACCTCGTTGGTGGTTGATGATATGATACAGCTCCTGCTTGAGGTTCTGCTCTTGGTCGGCGCTATGATCTGGCGTTTGAGTCACGCTTTTGCAGATATAAACAAATTCAAGGACATCAATAAAAGCCGGGGGTAATTGGCACATGCGATCGATGATCGTTTTGAGTTGTGTTTGCAGTGATTCGTAATGGGGGAAATGTGACGATAAGGTTTTCCAGGAGTAATCGTCGGTCTTGTGAGCGGCCAATATAATTTGGTCAAAGGTGTTGCAAATAATGTGGCGACTGATGATCATGCTCTCTTGGCTGTAGCCAAGATCTTCCGCCATAGCGGAAAAAGCGTGAATTTCTTTAATCAGGTAAGAGGACAGTTCCTCGGGTTGGAAGTGCAGATCGTTATGCTGCAATTCGCTCATGATGGAGAATAGCTTATGAGCTGAAGCTATAAGTGGGTTTGGTCCCAGGGGTAGCTTGCTATTTTGTGATTGGGATTTCGTTATTTTTGATTGGCTTCGTGTAACAGAATGACATTCTGGTTTTGAGGGGATGGTTACAAGTGAATCTTGCATCATGTGATAAGAAAACAGGCGCGTTGCCGCGCCTGTTCATTTAACATTATTCAGCAATAACTTCTTTAATGCGACCTTCCATGCCGTATATTTTAAGTTTCTTGCGTAGCGTACCACGGCTGATGCCGAGAACGATAGCAGCTTTAGATTGGTTACCGCGCGTGTATTTAAGGACACGTTTAAGTAGTGGAATTTCTACTTCAGCTAGTACCATTTCATATACATTGCTAGCAGGCGCATCGCCAAGCTGTGCAAAATAACATGCTACGTTTTCGTCAACGCATTCTTGCAATGACTGAGCAGATTTTACAGTTGCTGATTCGGGTGAATATACTTGTTCCATAGTTGTACGTTCGTTCATGGTTTCTCTCTCTCTATTTAACTTAAGGTTAACTAATATTTCTAGTAGCAACCACCAAGGGGCCTCTAGAAATCGTCCTGGATCTCTATCCGGTGACCATTATATCACCAGGAATAATTCGTGCAAGTCTTTTGAACAAAAAAACCTCTCAAAATAGAAGTTTTTTTATTTATCAGATTTTGAGGTGAGATCATGCGCGGCTTTGATCTTCTCAATGAGCTCGGTTTCTAGGTAATGAATGTTAGTGCCTCCCTGGCAGAACAGTGGGTCGCGCAAAATGGCCATATGCAGGGTGTCATTGGTCTTGATGCCTGCAATATGGAGTTCATCAAGCGCCGTGCGCATGCGAGCAAGTGCTGACGCTCGGCTGTCCCCGTGCGTAATGAGCTTGGCGACAAGGGAGTCATAATAAGGTGGCAGCTCATAGCCCGAATAAATATGGGTATCCATGCGTACGCCAGGTCCGCCAGGCGGGTGGTAATTCACGATTTTGCCAGGACAGGGCAAAAAGGTCATAGCGTCTTCAGCATTAATGCGGCACTCAATGGCGTGCCCATTGATATGAATATCCTCTTGTTTCAAAAGCAGGGGCTCTTGATTGGCAATGCGAATCTGTTCTTTAATGATATCAATACCAGTGATTGCCTCCGTGATGGGGTGCTCGACCTGGATGCGTGTATTCATCTCGATGAAATAAAACTGCCCTTCTTGATATAAGAATTCGAATGTACCGGCGCCTTGGTAATCGATGCGCAGACATGCGTTCACGCAAATAGCACCAATGCGCTCACGTTGTTCTGGGGTGATGCCTGGTGCGGGCGCTTCTTCAATGATTTTTTGGTGTCTTCGCTGCATGGAGCAGTCTCGTTCGCCGAGGTGGATGGCGTGCCCTTGGCCATCGCTTAAGACTTGGATTTCAATGTGTCGCGGCGTGGTTAAGAACTTTTCCATATACACCGTACTGCTACCAAACGCAGCATTGGCCTCGGTTTGAGTGGTTGCAATGGTTTGTATGAGCTCCGCTTCGGTGTGTACGACACGCATGCCTCGGCCACCACCGCCACCGGCGGCTTTAATGATAATGGGGTAGCCGATACTGCGAGCCATTTTCAAATTTTCGGTATCGTCATGACTGACCGGGCCATTGGAGCCGGGAATGCAAGGCACACCAGCTTCTTTCATCATCTTGATGGCTGAGATTTTGTCGCCCATCAAACGAATGGTCTCGGCATTAGGGCCGATAAAGGTAAAGCCGCTTTGCTCCACTTGTTCAGCAAAATCGGCATTTTCGGCAAGAAACCCATAACCCGGATGGATGGCGTTGACGCCGGTGATTTCAGCCGCGCTAATCACGGCGGGAATATTCAGGTAGCTGTCAGCGGGCGAAGGCGGGCCAATACAAACTGATTCATCAGCAAGTAAAACGTGCTTTAGGTCAGCGTCCGCTGTCGAATGAATGGCCACGGTCTTAATGCCAAGCTCTTTACAGGCGCGCAAAATCCTTAAAGCAATTTCACCACGATTCGCAATTAAAATTTTATTAAACATCGTATGGTTCCTGAGAGTTATGCATCTTCAATGATAAAAAGCGCTTGCCCAAATTCAATAGGCTGACCATTTTCAACCAAACGAGCGGTAACGGTACCTGCCTTGTCGGCCTCGATGGGGTTGAAGACTTTCATGGCTTCAATCATGCACAGTGTATCGCCCACTTCGACATGTTGCCCAATCTGTATGAATGGTTTGGTGCCGGGCGAGGGCGCAAGATAAAAGGTGCCGACCATGGGGGAGGTCACTTCATGTCGATGTTCGTTGTTTTTGGCGGGCTCTTGGCTGGTATGGCTCTCGGCATGAGCTGCTGCTCTCATGGGGGCTTCTGTCATGGTATGTGTCGGCATGACGATGTGCTGCTGTGTGCTGCCTCGGCTGATGCGCACCGATTCTTCACCTTCATGTATCTCGATTTCCGCTATGCCGGTCTCTTCAATAAGCTCGATTAATTTTTTAACTTTACGGATATCCATAGCAACTCCAGGGGTTGGCAACAAAGATTTTGCGCATATTTTGCAATAAACCATTAAGATAAGAGCTATTTTGCACGATACCGGCATGTTTGTCTAGTTTTATAGGGAGATGGCGGCATTTTCGTGGAAAATAGGCCGCATTTCTATTTGTGACACAGATCGCTTTTCCGAAAAACATTTGATCGCTTAAGCGATTCCAATGCTACAATGCGGATAATATATTGACGAAGGGATAAACTCGAACCATGCCTCATCACAATCAACCAACAAAACGCAGCATAGGGCTGATGAGCGGAACCTCTGCGGATGGCATTGATTTAGTGGATATGCTGACGGACGGACAATGGAAGATCCAAGTCTTGGGTTGTCTGTCGATGCGCTATCCTCGTGGCTTTCATCATGCTCTCAAGGCGTTGGAGTATGCGGCGCATCAATGTCAAGGTGATCGAGCGCAGCTTGAGCATACGTTTCAGCAGCGTGCTTTTGATTATTGTACAACATGCCAAGATGCCAAGAACACTTGGGCGTCGATCCAAGTGGCGCTTAATGATGATGTGACGCTCCACGCAGTTGAGCGCTTATCTGCGGAATGTCATCTTGAATTAATCCAAGCGTATTTGAAAGAACACCAAATATCCGCGAAAGACATTGATGTCATCGGTTACCACGGGCAAACCATCTATCACCAGCCCTACGATATCAGCGCAACACAGCCAGCGAAAACCCTACAAATCGGTGATCCAAGCTATCTAGCAAACAAGCTGGGTATTCGAGTTGTTGCGCAATTTCGCCAAAAGGATATAGAGCACGGCGGACAAGGCGCGCCATTGGCGCCGTTCTATCATCGCGCCAAAATAGTGAACGATAAACTTCCACTGCCGACAGCCGTTATCAACTGCGGCGGCATTTCAAACATCACGCTTGTTTATGGGGCAGCGCTCCAAGAAACAATGGCAGGCGACATGGGGCCGGGCAACGTGCTCATTGATCGTTATGTGAAAGCACACACAAAACAGGCCATGGATAAAGAAGGTAAATTCGGCCAGCAAGGTGTGGTCGATGAAGCATTGATGCGAGAGTTATATCAATCCGTCATGCCACGACGAACGGATTTCTTTAAAGCAACCTTTCCAAAGTCACTAGATACCAATGATTTTGTTTTACCCGCGTCATGTACTCATGCAATCAATACAACGTCACCGGCGTTTTATAATGTGTGCTGTACACTCGAAACCTTCACCGCACAAATCATGGTGGATAGTTTTGCTTTGTTAAATAAGCCATTACCCAAGCTAATCATCCTGGCCGGTGGCGGTTGGCGCAATCCTGTGATCTATCAAGCGTTCATCGACCGGTTTGACCAGCAATATACCTCTCAAACCACCCTAAAAATAGCCAGCGATTTAGACGGTTGGTCAGGACAATATTTAGAAGCAGAAACTTTCGCCTATCTGGCCGTACGTCATTTGTCGGGGCAGTGTTTTACTACCCCGTTGACGACAGGTGTGGATGTTGCGCAACTATGTGGTGGCGAGCTATTTTAAGCTTATTATCTCCTGGGTCTGCTGCTGGAAGAAGAAGGTTCTCGGGAAATCATCGTATTGGCTTCTTCCATCGGCGCGTGGACTTTTAGATCGGCTAGTTTCTTAATGCCACGCTTCCCGTCTGTTTTATTCTGATACGCGTCTATGTTTGCTTGAATGATCGCGGATGCTTTTTTGCCTTTGCCGTTTGGTTTGCTAGTTTCTTTTTTAAGCGTATCCATTATGCTCTTTAAAGTAGGTAGTAGCGGGTCAGAGAAGAGACTTCTTGTCTGTCGTTTAGTGAGTGCGAGGTAAGTGTCCTCAACTTCCTTGTAGATATTTTGTTCTTGAGATGTATCTTCGGCAAGTGGCGCCTGAAACTCCTCCGTATTTAGTGCCAGATCAGTTAATAATATACTTTGTTCTTGATAGGCAATATTTTTGTAGCTTTTTGCAATGCGAGCAAGGTTGTCGGTATTGCTTTTATCCTCTTTTGCTAAATAAGACTTAAGCATTATTTTTTGTGATACTGTGGTGTTTTCCTTGTTGCAGAACTGCTTCAATTTATCGGTTAGTTGAGGGTTCTTAGAGGACATATCTAAGGATAAGGCAAACCTTAGTTCTTCATTGTTAGAGAGGGCGTCGATAAAAGCGGAGCACTCTTTTATATTCTTCAGTGTATTGAGAGCATGCGCTATGGATGTAGTGGATGTTGAAAAATCTTTTTTGATCATTCCACTGCTTGCTAGATTAAGTTGCTGCTTCATTTTGGATATGTCACGTTTTTGTGATATGGCTTGGTTTTTGTGTGGTGTATCTCGCAAGAATGCTGCGAGATTGATTTTTGCTTCCTTAAGTTTTTGTGATAGGGTTTGGTTTTTGGGTTCTATATCTCGCAAGAATGCTTCGATCATGTCTTGGGTTTTGGGGGCTATAACAATTTTGTTATCGTTGATGCGCGTGGCAAGGGTATAGATATATATCGCAAGTGAGGATGTCTCCGATTGACAGTCCTGTAACAGAACTCTTCTACTCGACGGAAAGGTTAATATGTTTTTTATCAGTAATAACGCTGGATCGAGTTCTTTTAGTATGCCTTTTTCGAACAGTTTTTCCGCATGCTCACAATAATAGTCAGCGTCATTTTTATAAAGTGCTTGAAAAAAACGATATTCTGGCAGGCTGGTTAGATCGGTTAGCAGAAGTGAATTTGAATCATACGCGTCAACCAGCTTGTTAGCCAGTGCCTGGGTAAGTGCGGGCTCTATTATAGGTCGACGAATTAGGTTAGCTAGAATGAATCGAGCAGCATGCTCCGAACCGGATAATGCGTTTGCAACCAACTTTTCCGCAGCGCCATTAAAATAGTCCGTATACCCCCACTTGTCTTCGCTCCAAAAGTTGGATCGTATTGGATATTGTTTTATAAGGGAAGCATGGGCGTCTTCATAGCCAAGATTAATGGCTATAGCGAGGTATTTATTGGCATTTGTCTTATCTTGTTTGCTGAAGTAGTATCGTGACAGAGTAGAAGCTGCGCTAGATTGGGTGTTTGCTGTCGCTATTAAGAGTGGCACTGCTTTGTCTTTATCCTTGGCGTGGTAGTAATAACATGCGCCCAGGTTTGCTTTGATTCTTGTGTTGTTGTATTCTTCCAGATTATTAAGGTATTTTGTCAAGTTTTCTTTTGAGTCCTTCTTGCTGATCAGTGATAATGCTTCTGTTTGTCTATTTAGATTATCTGAGTCCATGATTATAGATAGTAGTTTAGTGATGGAGTTGAGTGGCTCATTCAGTTGTTTAAGATCTAACGGGTTTTTTTCGTGGAAAGAAAGTTGTAGTAATTGCATTGCGGCGATCGGGCGACCTGATTTAGCTGCTAATGTTAAGAAACTTGTTGCTAGCTTTCTTTTATTATAGTGATGTAAAAAGTAGCTTCCTAGGGCTTCTTGAGTCAGCGTGGCGTTTTCCCCGAATTTGCTGGCATTATAGATGCTGGTTTGAAAAGAGGCATTAGTTTCCTTGGTAATAAAATCGCACGCATTTTTTTTGATCGAGTTTAATTCTTCCTGTGAGGTGGCATTGAAAGAAATCTGAGTATCATCCAGAGCTAGCAGATCGAGCAAGAGCTTCTTAGCGGTATTAATACTATTTGTTTTTTTTTGCTGATATAAGATTTTGGCGTACTCAAGCATTGCTGCTGGGTACGGAGGGTACTCCTCAGATATACACGCTTTTTTTAGATCGTCATTATTATCGGTGCTGGAGGAAGTAGCTTTCATCGTTTGCATCAGGTAAGGGTGATGAGTTTGGGCGTATCGAAGGTAGTATGCTAGTGCCGTGTAATCATCGTTTCGTTTGATAATGAGCGATGTGAGAGGGGGTATGGATTTAATCGCGAACTTAACATCTTGATCAAGCCTTGGCCGCAAGGAGTCATCTTGCTCCTGTCTTCTTGCATCTGCGTTAATAAGGAAAAGAGCCAGCGATTTAAAGCTGGGTGCCAGCGCATTATAGTCGCCCCTATTAGACTGAGCGAGGAGGACATCATTTTTCAATTGCGATGCTATCTTTTGCTTGGAGATAGTTGATCCAGGCTGTTTTGGTATACATGGTATATAAATGTTTAGTATACATGGTATATAAATGTTTCTTAGATAAGCAGCGCTAGGTGGGTGAATGATTGCTTGCGCCATGAGAATGTTCTCTGCTTTGGATATTTCGGCGTAATATGCTTTACGTGTTTTAATTCCTGCTAGACTAGCGATAGTAACTAAAAGTTTAGGGGCCAGATCTTCGAAAAAAGGGCCTGCTTCCTTAAGCTCATAGGAGAGGTCCCGCGTGACGCTTAGGTTTGCCTTGCACGTATCCTCAATTTCTTCCCACGTCTTTTGGATATTTTCTTGATGCCTATTAAGCGCTGTTCTAAGCTTTTTGTAATCCGAATCATCATTATTGTTGTTCGGCGATGCTATATCCACCAGGCGTTGCAGCATTGTCCGGATCCTGGCGTTTTTCTTGATTATGTCGTTTTTCGTAAATAGTAGTGAGTATGCTTTTAGTTGTTGCAGATTGCCATCCAGCAGAGCTTGGATGGTTTTAAGAAGCGCTCCTGTTTGTGTGATGTAGGCTTCGCCAGGCTGGCGGCTTTGTATAGCATTTGCCAGCTTGTGGTTGCTTGCAAAAGCGATTATTTGTTTGTCTATCTTGGTTGTGTTCGTTGGCATAACGGGCTCCGTTTTTAGTATTTCAGTAGCTTTAGTTTGTCTTCATTAAACCATCCAAGCTCTGCATGGACAATCTAACGGAGATGTCAAATAATTAACCAGTTATCGTAGAAAAGCACAATGATTCTCTCAATCTATGCGCCGCCATGAACAAAGTAACCCCGCAAACAACATCAACAAAATCGGCCAATCACCCAAAAACACCCAAGGCGTTTCACCGATCATAGGCTGTACAGAGCCTCTCAGTACCACAGCCTTAAATCGCGGTGCCGTTTTCTGCAGTTTTCCTTTCGCATTAACAATGGCGGTGATGCCGTTATTCGTAGTGAAGAGCACAGGACGTCCCGCGCTCAGCGCCTGCATTTGCGCGATTTGCAAATGTTGCCACGCGGCGATTGAATCACCAAACCAAGCGTCATTGCTAATTACGACAAGCAGATTAGCTTTGGGAAGGTCGCTTAATACCAAATGAGAATAAGCAATTTCGTAACAGACATAAGGTGCGATATAAATATGGTGTAACCGAAACAGCTTTTGATGAGCCTCGCCGGGGACAAAAGAGGACATCGGCAAGTTGAAGAAGGTGATGAGGCCACGAAGCCATTGTGCAAAAGGCACATACTCACCAAAAGGCACAAGGTGGCGTTTGTGATACAGCCCGTGCGTATTACCCAGGCCCAGCATTGAATTGTAATAAGTTTCGCCTTGGCTGGTTGGCACAGGAATGCCGGTTAACAAAGCGCCGTTGGGTAGCAAGGCTTTTTGCAATGGATTCAAAATACCGCCGGCATACGTTAATGGCACAGGGATGGTGTTTTCAGGCCAAACGATTAAAGACGTTTGCCAATAGGGTTTTGTGAGGCGTATGTATTTTTGAATGTGTTGAATGACGCTGCTGTCTGACCACATGAGCTGCTGTGGAATATCGCCTTGCACCAACGCAACCGGCAAGGGCGCATCAATGGGTTTTGTCCAGTTGATGGATTTTAAGGTGATGCCTAAGAGAATAACGACGACGAGCGTGACGAACGCAAACAGTCGCGTCAATTTGCGGGAATACAAGAGCGCCACGATAAGCGCAGCCACGAAAACCACGAAAAAGCTGGTGCCATACGTACCAACCAGGGGAGCAAAGCCGCCTAAGATACCGTGCACTTGAGTTGTGCCAAGATACAGCCAAGGAAAGCCGGTAAACAACCATCCACGCACCCATTCCATTAGCACCCAGCTTGTTGGAAAGGCAATAAGTATTTTCCGCAAATTATTCTTCGGCCAAAAACGATTGAGCACATACCCTTGAATAGCGAGCATGGAAGAGAGTAGCGCGACAAAGCCCAGCGTAAAGAGACTCGATAAAAGAATGCCCGTACCACCATAACGATGAATACTAATAAACACCCACGAAACCCCAAAACCAAACATCCCCAGTCCAAACACAAAACCTTGTACCGTGGCGCGTTGGTAGGAGCTATTGAGCCATAAAAGCAACAGAATGGCGGGCGTTAAGAAAGCTAAGTAGCTGATATTAAAAGGAGAAAAAGCGAAGATGGTGATGCCGCCGGCCAGGAAGGCGATCACAAGTTTTAAGGTATGGGATGTTCGCATTGCGTTGGTTCGTTAATAGTTTGTTGGCCATCATTATACCTACTGATCGGCAGAAGAAAATGAATATGTTATTTCTGCGGCGCGTATAAGTTATAGCCATCATATTTATAAACGCTATGATAATTGGCCAAAACAGTCTTGAGGCGTCTGTCTTGCGCTAAATAGGTGAGTAAGTTCACCTGTATAGTACCGAAATACTTTTTATATCGGTGCTCATCGACAAGAAGATAACAAGGCTGATGTTGTGTGATATCTTCATAGTTAGATTGAAGAAAATAGCGTTTTGCTGAGGAGAAGAAGGCGGGAAGCGGCTTTCCTGAGCGTTCTAAGTGTAAAAGACCCACAAGCAAAATGGCGGCATTGCCGTAGCGACTGCCAGAACGTAACTGTGTTGATTGCACGATATAGGTGACGGGTGCCATCGTAGAGCTTAAAGGGATAATGGTGCCATGATAATGGTGTTGTTGAATGAAGCGAATAAAGTGGTTGCTGATTTTTTTGGAAGAATGGTAGCTATCAATCGCATTGGCTGCACGCAACACTAGGTTATTCAATGGATAGATGAGTAAATACAGCGACAAGCAAAGTTGTACCATGGCAAATAAGGTTTTTTTATAATGCAAACGTGCATAGGCGATGGCATCGTACGCAAGCATAGAGAGCAGTAGGCATGCCATCGCAATGCAAGGAAGCTTGTGATAGTACCAGGGTTTTAATTGGAAGAGATAAGAGCCATAAAATCCCAAGGCTGCTAGCGAGAAAAGGAAATACATGGGTTTGAGACGTTTCCCTTTAATACCCCATACAACGAGCGCAAGGGTAATGAGTAGAAAATAAGTAAGAGAGTTATTCAGAAGCGCCGGCCAGCTTAGATTGTAATAAGGAAGATAGAGGCGAGCGGTTAATGGTACGACTTTCAATAAATAATTAGGGAAAAGCCACCAGACCAAAAGCACATAAATGACGCCGAATGCTACAGGTAAAATAGACTCGATGCGTAGACAGCGCTTGAGTGAGCGATGAAACCACATCAGATAAAGTTCAACGAAGGCAAAGGTGATAAAAAAATACGGTTTCAAACAAAAGCCAAAAGCAGCCATTAAGCCAACGAGCACACGTAACTTTATTGAGAGGTGCTTGGAGGGGTGCTGGCAGGATGTTTGATACACTTGTAAAATAGCCAATAAAATATACGGTAGCACCAGTGTTAGCATCAACTGTTCACGTTCACCAAAGCTGTAAGTAAAAAGGTTGAATTCAATAAAGGCGATGCCAACCAATAGCAGGTAGTAATGTGTTTTTGTGTAAGTCAAGATGCGCAATAAGCAATGACGCGCAACAAAAAAGCACCCTAAAAACAAGCTGAATAAGTAGGCAATTAAGGTATAACGCAGGCGAACGTGCAATACTTTGGCTAGCAATAAGCTGGGCGCATAAAGAAAAGGTGCCAACGGCGGGTTTACTTCAAAGATATCGTAATAATAACGTTTACCGTGCATAAGGCGATTAAAGATTTCAATCGACCAGCTCGTATCGCCATTGATAAAGATATTAAGCTGTATCACTAGGCTGATTAGTATCAAGCAAACGATGATCAGCCAGCTAATTTGGCGATAGCTGCGGGTGGTGTTCATGAGAATATCTACAATGCTTTAATGTGTTGGAATTATAGCGGGTTTCTTGGGCGGCGAATAGGATTCTGTTTGGCGAGCATAAAGAGGGCTTGCAATCACGACGAACCCCTGTATCATTACGTGAGTACACCGATTTCAGAGAATTTTACCAAGTGAACATTTTATTAAAAACATTACAAAACAAGCTAAAAGCCAACCCCACCGGGCTCTACATCCTTTTCTACACCGAAATGTGGGAGCTTTTTGGGCGGTTCGGTATCACGGCGCTGTTGGTGCTGTATCTAACGAATATCTTTCATATCTCAGATGCCGTCGCGTTTTCGATCTATAGTGCGTTCATTGCGCTCACGTTTGCGACGCCTATTCTTGGTGGGTATTTAGCCGATCGTTACTTGGGTAGCAAGCATGCCATTGTTTTCGGCGCAGTCCTTATGATTGTGGGCGATGCTTTGATGGTGATACCTGACAAGCCGATTGTTTTTATTGGTTTGGCGACGGTTGCTGTGGGTTGCGGTTTTTTCTTGCCAAGCATCCCGCCGTTGGTCAGCGCGCTTTATGAAAATAAAGAAGAAAAACGTGATGCGGGGTTTACGCTTTATTATTTGGGTAAAAACCTTGGCGCGTTAATTGCGCCAGTGTTATGCGGTATTGTGGGTAAGGTTTATGGTTTGAACTACGCCTTTGTGTTAAGTACGCTGGGCATGGTGTCCGGGATTGTTATTTTCTTGCTGGGGCAAAAACATTTGCGTCAATACAATCGTCAACCTTTAGTGGCTAAGACCGGTCGCAAATTTTTAGGTTTGAATCCGCAATGGGGCGTTTATGCGCTGAGCGCATTCTTGATACCGCTGATTTACATTGTGATTAAAAAAGAACTCGATGGTTATTTGTTGGCAATTACCGGTGTAATTGTTGCTGTTATTTTAGGCGGCATTTTTTTCCGCCGCAATCGTTTGGAACGAAAGCACATGTTGGCGATTTTTGTTGCCATTCTTTTTATGATGCTTTTTTCAGCGTTTTTGGGGCAGGGAGGAACAACCTTAAATCTCTTTATTGAGCGCGGTGTGCACAGAGAGCTTTTTGGTTATGTTTTGCCGCCCAGTTTCTTTTATTCACTCGATCCTATCTTTATGTTGATTATGGGACCAATTTTGGCCGGATTATGGATGCGAGTCGCGAAAAAAAGAAAAGAACCGTCGCCAACAACAAAATTTGCTTTCGCTTTATTTATTTTAGGGTTAGGATTCCTAGTGTTCGTTGTAGCAGCACATTATGCCAAACATTCGGGTTCAGCATCGTCCCTCTGGGTCGTGCTTGCGTACTTTTTATTTCCCGTGGCAGAGCTTATGATTATTCCGGTCAGCTTGTCATTGATTACAAAGTTAGCACCCAAAGGTTTAGAGTCATTAATGGTCGGGATATGGATGTTATCCAATGCGGGGGCGAGTTATTTTACTGGCCAAATTTCCAAGGTAGGACAGGTGAATTTCAGTGTGCAAGGTCGAGCAGGTATCGAACGTGCGGCAGGGATTTATCAGCATTTGTTTGCACTGACAGCAACGACATTGGTTGTCGCGGGCGTGGTCTTGCTTTTATTGGTGCCACTGATGAAGCAGCTCATACGTTCAACCAGGCAAACGTTCGCGTGAGCTGACAACCGGATCGTTTCATAAGGATTAAGAAACGTAATAGCAAAGGAGAATAATGACCTACGTTGGAGTTTATACTTATGAAGCGGCGTTTAAAGCCTATCGTTACGGTGCTGGCAGCACTGACCTGTTCATCGCTTGCACTCGCAAGCACCCATGAAACACAATTAACAAACCAACTGCATTCAGTGAATGTGCAAATGCAACATTTACAACAACAAATGCAACAACTGCAAACCCAGGTGCGCGTGTTGAAAGCGCGAGAGAAATCAAAGCAGGTTAAATCTCGTCGTCGGGTTATGGTGCAACATAAAGCCAAAAAGAAACATTCGAAAACAGCCCGGCCTTTTGCTTTGCACCCGCTAGGAACAGCCGACAAACAATACATGCCTTTCGGCAACTCTGTGATTATTGCACCGTTCGTAGGCGTACCGACGTATTACAATGGACATCAACTGGTTGTCAATTCACCGAGCATTAACGAAGATGAAAAATTGTTACGTCGTCGTGATACGGCTGATGCATTGATCTTGAAAAAAGGCGGCGATCCTTACGGCCGTCCTCGCTTGACGTTTAGTGGCGCACTTTCAGGTGTGACTCAGTATATGAATCCTTATCGTGGCTCAGCACGCAGCGAAGTTGACTTCACACAAGCCGAGCTCGATACCTTTGTGGAAGTGTCTCGATGGGTGAGTGGTTTGATGGCCTTCACTTATCAAAATGCGCCCGAACCATTGCTTAGCGCAAACCGTGTTGATAATTCGCGTATTGTTTTGAGTAAAGGTTTTATCACCATAGGTAACCTACTGAAGTCTCCGGTGTTTGGAAGCTTAGGCCAGATGTACGTGCCCTTTGGTCGTTACAGTTCAAGCATGGTGAGCTCGCCGTTAACTGAGTTCATTGGTAAGACCAAAGTCCGTGCGATCAGTGTGAGCTATCGTCCGGGTGGTTTGAGTAAACCTTACGCCGAAGCGTTTATATTTAGCGGCGCAGCGAATAGTAGCAACTCTCGCCTTGAAGACGTAGGCGCAGATGCAGGTTATGACTTTACCCGGGGAACGCTGCATGCCAACCTTGGCGTTAGTTATATTAACCAAATCGCCGATGCCTTAGGTATGCAAGACACGGGTGCAAGCTCTGGCTTTAGAGGGTTTAACCAAAATAGTCAAACAGAAAAGATGAACAGAAAAGTGCAAGGCGGCGACGTGCATGGTGTCTTCGGTTATGGCCCTGTGACGCTGATAGCAGAATACGTCACAGCGCTAAGACGCTTCGCTTTCCAGAACCTGTCCTTTAACTCACGAGGCGCACGCCCTTCAGCCTTCAATGGGGAAGCAGCATTTAACTTCTTCCTGTTGAATAAACCAAGTTCATTTGCAGTTGGCTACGCATTGTCACGACAAGCGCTGGCGCTAGGTTTGCCACGCTCTCGTTACAGCGCAACGGTTGAGATGGCCATTCTTCGCGATACCTTATTCAGTGTCGAATACCGCCATGACATCAATTATGGCAAACACGATACAGCAACGGGCGCGGGCATGAATGCGGTGCCTGATGCGCGTGATCTGGGTAAATCAGATAACGTGGTTACAGCGCAGTTGTCGGTTTATTTCTAAACCATCCCCGGTCATCCCGTGGCTTGACCACGGGATCCAGGCTTATCATTTCGTTTGATGGTTGCTTCCCTACTAAAATCCGCTAAGATATTGACGTCGCTTTCTTTTACTGGAAAGAGACTTGCTCTTGAATGATCATGGAGAATACTTGAATGAAATTTAAACTCATTATCGTGGCGTTGCTCATGACGCTTTCATCGATAGTTATGGCTGGAACGTCTAACGAACAAACACAAAACATCCTTGTAAAAACCAAGCCCAACGCTGTTGCAAAAACCATGATGCAAGTTAAACCAGGCCAGCGATTGATTATTTTTTATAACAACAAAAAAGGCTGGTTAAAGGCGGGCGACCCTAAAACCGGACAAGTTGGCTGGGTGAATAAGCAGCAGTATCGCCAGGCCATGCGACAAAGAATGTCTGCGAATAAACTGAAAATCCGCTCGTCTATGCTGGAAGTAGAACAGAACAAAGGCAAGCCGGTCAAAATCATTGCCTACAAAGACGGCAAAAAACTCTCGCCAGCAGCAAGTAAAAAACGCTATCAGCAAATGCGACGTAAGAACCAAGCGAAGCATAAGACGTTGCGGCTTCAAATGAAGCAAATGCGAGAGCAAATGCAACAAATGCACAAAGAAATGAAGCAGACGTTTAACCCCGCGACATTTGCACCGCCAGTTGTAATTGTTAAGGAAACGGATCCAAGAGCTCAACCGATTGGAAAAGCAAACTCACAATAAGGCGATCGATTAAGTGAACAAAACAAAACGCTGGATGCCATGGTTGGTTTGGGGGTTGGGGGCGTGTTACGTGCTTTACCAATTCCTGCTGCAATCTTCCATCAGCGTGATGATCCCACCATTGAAAGCGTCGTTCCATATCGACCAGGTGGGTATAGGGATGCTTTCATCCAGCTTTTTTTATACCTATCTATTAATGCAAATCCCTGCAGGCATGTTGGTTGATCGTCTCGGCCCGAGGCGCATGCTGACCTTTTCTATTGTGATTGCCTCGTTGAGTTGTTTTCTGTTCGCCTCCGTGCATGAGCTGCACCTTGCCGAAGCAAGCCGGATGCTAATGGGGTTTGTCGCAGCACCTTCCGTTGTCGCGGCGCTGGCTTTGGGTGCGCATTGGTTCCCTCCAGCAAGATTCGCATTTATCGTGGGTCTAACGGAAATGTTTGGCATGTTAGGAGGCGCATTAGGGCAGGTGGTCTTGGCGCATTGCATTGAAACCTCTTTAGGCTGGCGAGGCACGATGGCGATCACGGGTTTTCTCGGTATTTTGCTGGCGATGTTGGTTTGGACGTTTGTTTTTGATTATCCTCAATCTCAGCCTAAAGAAGTCCTGAAAGAAGAAGCCAAGCTTAATGTCGCTCAAATGCTCACGGTTTTTTCGCAAGCACAAGTCTGGATCGTCGGCTTATACAGCGGCTTAATGTTTGCCGTGCTTTCGGGCTTTGCCTCTTTGTGGAGCATTGTTTTTTTGCAAAAAAGCCATCACCTAGATTTAAATACAGCCGCCCTAGCAGGCTCCATGGTGTTTGTCGGCGCAGCATTGGGCAGTCCTTTATTTGGTTATTTAGCGGCACGCTATCATAAAGCAAAAGCTATGATGTCCGCGGCAAGCTTGATTGTTTTTGTGTTAATTTCCGGGCTGCTTTTTGTAAAAGCGTTATCGTTAACGAGTATTTTTGTGGTGCTCTTCTTGCTTGGGTTATTTGCTTCGTCTTACGTGCTGCCCTTCGCGCTGGCGAGCGAGATGGTCAACGCCAGGCTCAAGGGAACGACCATGGGCTTTATTAACATGCTATGCATCATCATCGGCGCACCTTTTTTGCAATTCTTGGTGGGGGTTTTATTGCACATGAGCAATAACCATTACGCGTTTGCTTTAAGCGTCTTCCCCGTGAGCTTCTTGTTGGCGTTTATTCTAGTGTTTTTTGTAAAACAGCCTGCCAGAGGCGTATAAATTTTTGTCACAAACAATGCTTTTCTTTTCTCGTGGTTTCGATATGATGATTCTTTAATACAACGAGAGACCGCAATGAACCTAAAAGCAATCATCAGAGAATTCCCCGACTTTCCCAAGCCAGGCATTTTATTCCGAGATATTAGTCCCGTATTAAAAGACCCTCAAGCACTGAGTCATGTTGTCGAAGCGCTATGTGACCGCTTTGAGGGGCAAGAGATAGATCTCGTGGCAGGTATCGAATCACGTGGCTTGGCATTTGCAGCCCTGATGGCCGCACATCTGGGTAAAGGCACGATCATGGTGCGCAAAAAAGGTAAGCTGCCAGGGCCGGTGGAACATGTAAGCTACGGTTTGGAATATGGCACCGATGCGTTAGAAATTCAAAAAGATGCCGTACATCCAGGGCAAAAGGTTTTGATTGTTGACGATCTTTTGGCCACGGGTGGCACAGCCAGTGCAGCAGCCAAGCTCATTGAAGGCCAGGGCGGTGTGGTCGTCGGTTCAGCTTTTGTGATCGAGTTAACTGCGCTCAAGGGACGACAGGTTCTCAAAGATCATCCGATTGAGGTTTTGGTGAGTTACGACTAAGGTTGTCGATAGCATTCTCTACGGTGCTTTAACGCTCATTGTAGCGCGAGCCGAAGCTTGTATCGCTCGTCCGGCAATCGTTTTGTTCCAGAAAAGGTTTCTGAGCCTCTTAATGAGCCATGACTGCCCGAAGCTGTTTTTCTCAGCAGCTTTTAATTTCGTGAGAACTTTTACAGCGGCATGATTAATGCCTTTATTAGCGTGTGGTTTAGCCCTCAAGATTGTAAGCAGTGCGCCGGTTGTTGTCATTGTTTCAGGTTGTGTTGGTGAAGCTTTCTGTAGTAGTGAATCGGTGTTCTTACTGTTTTGATTGGGAATAGTCGCAGTTATGTCCGATTTGGTGTCGGGCTGTATGGTCGCAGCATTGGTGTTGCTGTTTGTCATATCATCAAAATTATTGTCTGCAATCTTTGTAGAACTCTTTTGTTGCATTGGTTCAGCCGCCGCTTTCTTTTGAGCTGAGGCAATAGCAGGTACAAGAAAAGAAACCGCAATGCCAAAGGCAGCCGCCGCCCCACCAAGCGCCATCAAAAACAAACCCGCCCCTGAAGAGATAGCAAGCGCTGGAAAAGCAAAGCCAAGTATTGCTGTTAATATTGGCGGCGCTAAAACAAAGGTTGTTGCGCAAGCAATTGACAAGAAGCATAACGCCCTAAAGCAGGGCCAAAACGCTGCTTTTAATCCAGCGCTTAGTTTTTCGAAAGAGGATCCTTGGGTTGTGTGCATGGTGCTAAAAAAGTCGATGATACCTTGTCCGGCTTGCAATAAAGAAGAGCCACCTAGAGCGAGCATAAACATAATGGGAATAAAAGGCGCCAGTGTGGCAACAATGCCCGCAACACCAAAGGCACCTAGCGTCAATAAAATGATAGCAAATGTCGCGGTAAGCGCGGGTGCCAAACGCAAAGTGGACATGATGTTATTGTAAATGCCTGCGCCGCTAAAAAGCTCATTATAACGTTGGATTAACTTTTTATCCCTTGACGCTTTGATGCTTTCTTTGAATGTTTTTCCGTTTGATCTTTTTTTGCTATGGAGGAGGGCTGCAAATATAAAGCCTACAGTGTTCAAGCTTTTGTTGATGAAGTTGATAGCATAGTCTAGGTAGCTGATGGCATCCAGTACAAGACCTGCTGGCCAGTATACTTTATAAAATGAAATAGTTGGTTTCAAGAAGGCGATTAGCGCAGCGTAAGCGCCAGCCAGCCAGAGGCATGCAGCGGTGACTCGCAAATTGCGCCACTGTTTTCCGAACCAAGATTTAATCCCTTGTACGGTGGTCATTATTCTTACCTCAGTGCTGTTTATTCTGATCAGGCTCGCATTGTACAATAGAAAGGCATTATTGCAAATCGAAAAGTTTGCTTAGATCTGTGGCTTGTTTATTGCGATTTTGCGGCAGGCGCTTTTATTCGTAGTTTCAATAATTTAATTCGACGATTATCAGCGCTCAGAACTTCAAAATGATACTGATTAATCTGCACCGTTTCCCCGCGCTTAGGCAGGTGGCCGAGTTGTTGCAGAATGAGTCCGCCAATCGTGTCGGATTCATCCGTGCTTAAATGATCTTTGAAATACTCGTTAAAATCCTCGATAGAAATTAACGCATTGATATGGAATTCATTATAAGCAACCTCTCGAATGCTTGAGGCATCCTCATCTGTGTCAAATTCATCTTCAATATCACCCACAATTTGTTCGAGCACGTCTTCGATGGTAATAAGTCCTGCAATATTGCCATATTCATTAGCGACAATGGCCAGATGATTGTGTTGTGCTTTAAATTCTTTGAGTAGGATGTTGAGACGTTTGCTTTCCGGAACGAAGCTGGTGTTTCGCAGGATGGTTGTGATATCAAAGGTTGAATGATCTTCGCGGAAATAGCTGCGTAATAGATCTTTGGCAAGTAACACGCCTATGATTTTGTCACGATTATCGCCAATGACAGGAAAGCGGGAGTGACCCGACTTAATAATGATGGGTAAGATCTCATCGAGTGTTTGATCGCTTTCGATAATGATCATTTGAGAGCGCGGGATCATAATGTCTCGTACTTTCATTTCAGAGACTTGCATCACACCTTCCATCATACTCAAGGTTTCGGTGTTGAGTAATTGTCGGCTTTCAGCGTCTCGCAATACTTGGATCAAATCATCGCGACTGTCAGGTTCGCCTGTAATGGCGTGAGATAATCGACGCAGCCAGGCGTTCTTTTTACGTTTCGGTGCGTCATCCGACATTACGATACCTCGTACGGATTGTTGTAGCCGAGCTTTTTAAGAATCACGACTTCTAGCGTTTCCATGGTTTCCGTGTCTTGTTTGTTTTGATGGTCGTGTTTAAGCAGGTGTAAAATACCATGAACAATCATATGTGCCCAATGCGCTTCGGCGGGCTTGTTCTGTGCTAACGCTTCTTCCTCAATAATGTCGGCACACAGCACAAGATCTCCAAGCAGCTGCACATCTTCATGCTCCCAATCGTCATCGCTATAATCAAACGAGAGCACGTTGGTGGGCGCATCTTTTTTGCGATAGGTCTTGTTCAGCGTTTGGCTTTCTTGTTTGTCTACAATCCGCATGCATACTTCCATGTCGCCGTGTTCAGGCTCGTGATGTTGCAGCGCTTCCGATGCCCAGCGATGTACCTGTTCAAAAGAAGGGTTGTGATCGGCATCAAAAGCAATTTGTAGGTCAATGATAACTTCACTCATGAGGGTTTTGTTTTTCATCCTTTTCATAGGCGTTAATAATGTTTTGTACGACGGGATGACGAACGACATCTTTAACGGAGAAGTAAGCAAAGCTAATATCATCGATATTTTGTAAAAGTTGCGCAACGTGCTTCAGGCCAGATTGCTGATGTTTTAACAGATCAATTTGCGTGATATCACCCGTAATGACGGTTTTCGAGCCAAAGCCAATGCGCGTTAAAAACATTTTCATTTGTTCAGGCGTTGTGTTTTGTGCTTCATCTAAAATAATAAAAGCATCGCTTAATGTGCGACCGCGCATGTAAGCAAGCGGTGCAACTTCGATGATGTGTTTTTCGAGCAATTGATTCACGCGCTCAAAGCCAAGCATGGCATAAAGCGCATCGTAAATGGGTCGTAAATAAGGGTCAACTTTTTGCGCCAAGTCACCGGGCAAAAAGCCAAGGCGCTCTCCCGCTTCAACTGCGGGGCGGACGAGGATTAAACGTTTGACCAAGTCTTTTTCAAGGGCGTCAATCGCACATGCAACGGCTAAAAACGTTTTGCCCGTGCCGGCCGGCCCGATACCGAAGTTAACATCGTGGGAAAAAATATTCTGTAAATACGTGCATTGGTTGGAGGTGCGTCCCTTGATGCCACCTATCTTTGTGTGCAAGACGATGTCTTTTTCTGTTTTGTGTCTTTTAGGTTGTGACGGCGCGTTCTCGTCTTCTGCAATGCCGCGTATAAGAATATGCACATCATGCAGTTCGATGGGTTGATTGTTGTAAGTGCGGTCGTACAGCTGCTTTAAGGCGTTCAGAGCGACCAAGACGGCTTGTTTCTCGCCCGAGAGGGTGAAGGTATGTCCGCGATTTTGAATTTTGATTTTTAAGCGGTCTTCAATGAGTTGCAAGTTTTCATCGCATTGTCCGCAGAGTGAAGCCAGACGGTCGTTATCGTCGTCGGGCTGAAGTGTGATCTGTTCTGAGTGATCGGGGTTAGTCATCAGTAGTTACAATCTCTCCACGTAATGAATTCGGTAAAGCTTCTGTGATTGTGACATCAACAAAGCTGCCGATCAAGCGTTTGTTACCGCTGAAATTCACGATTCGGTTATTTTCTGTACGGCCAGAAAGTTTGTCGGCGTCTTTTTTAGAGAGACCCGTCACAAGAATGGTTTGGATGCTGCCAACCATGGCTTCGCTGATTGCCATTGACTGATTGTTGAGCAACGCTTGCAAGCGGTTCAGTCGATCTTTCTTTACACTTAACGGCGTGTCATCAGGCAAGTTGGCGGCAGGCGTGCCCGGGCGTGGGCTGTAAACAAAGCTATAAGAGTTATCAAAATTCACCTCGGCGACAAGATCCAGGGTTTTCTGAAACTCAGCCTCTGTCTCGCCAGGGAATCCCACAATAAAGTCAGAGCTGATGCAAATACCAGGACGCATTTTGCGCAATTTTCGGATTTTTGATTTAAACTCTAGCGTGGTATACCCGCGTTTCATGGCGGCCAGCACGCGATCAGAGCCGGATTGCACAGGAAGATGCAGGTGGTTGGCGAGCTTAGGGACTTCAGCGTAAGCATTAATTAAGGCATCGCCAAAAGCATTAGGATGCGAGGTGGTAAAGCGAATACGCTGAACGTTCTCTAGGGCGGCGGTGTAATGAATGAGTAAAGCAAGATCAGCCTGTGTGCCATCATGCATCACGCCATCGTAATCATTAACGTTCTGGCCGAGAAAATTAATTTCGCGCGCACCCTTCTTAGCCAGTGTCGCGGTTTCTGCAAGCACATCATCAAAAGGACGGCTGATTTCTTCGCCGCGCGTATAAGGCACAACACAAAAGCTGCAATACTTGCTGCAACCTTCCATAATCGAGACAAAGGCACTAGCGCCTTGTAAGCTCGGTTCTGGTAATTTATCGAATTTTTCAATCTCAGGAAAAGAGATATCGATGACCCGACGGTCTTTCTGGGTTTCGCGGTACATCTCAGGCAAGCGGTGAATGGTCTGTGGGCCAAATACCATATCGACAAAATGCGCACGTCGGATAATTTCTTTGCCTTCCTGGCTAGCAACGCAACCTCCCACGCCAATTTTTAAGTCCGGCTTTTTATCTTTAAAACGCTTAAGGCGACCTAGCTCAGAAAACACCTTCTCTTGTGCTTTTTCGCGTACAGAGCAGGTGTTGAAAAGGATAATATCCGCCTCTTCGATATTATCGGTCTGTTCTGTTTCACATTGATCCGCCAAGACATCTTGCATGCGCGCAGAGTCATATTCATTCATTTGGCAGCCGTAGGTTTTGATGTAGACTTTTTTTGTCATGTTTGCAATCAACCTCTTTTATAGTTTTTCTTTCAGTAGGGCATTAACCGTTTGCGGATTCGCTTTTCCTTTAGATGCTTTCATCACTTGCCCCACAAAAAAGCCAAACAGCTTATCCTTTCCAGAACGGTATTGTTCAAGTTGCCCTGGGTTGTTGGTCATGACCTCGTCAATGATTTGCTCGAGCGCTGATGTATCGGTCATTTGCTTGAGGCCTTTGGCTTCAATAATAGTGTCAGCATCGTCTCCGTCATTCCACATGTGTTCGAACACGGTTTTTGCAATCGAGCCTGAGATGGTTTGATCGGAAATGCGTTGCATCAAGAGGGCAAATTGTTCGGCGGTGACAGGTGCTTTATCTATCTCGATGTTGTGTTTGTTCAGATTGGCGGAGAACTCGACGATGATCCAGTTGGCCACCAGTTTTGGCGTGGCCTTGCTTAATTGAACCGTGGTCTCATAAAAATGAGCCATGGCTGAAGAGCTAACAAGTATTAATGCATCATAAGCGCTTAACTGATAGGTATCCATGAAGCGCAAACGCTTGGCTTCAGGAAGCTCAGGAAGCTCTGCTTTAACTTGATCAATAAAGGCCGTATCAATTTCAAGCGGCAATAAATCAGGATCGGGAAAATACCGATAATCGTTCGCTTCTACTTTGACGCGCATGGAGCGCGTAACATTTTCATTGGCATCATAAAGGCGAGTTTCTTGAATGATCGTGCCGCCACTTTCTAAAATATCCGTTTGACGTTCGATTTCATGATTAATCGCGCGTTCCACAAAACGGAAGGAGTTTAAATTTTTAATTTCAGCACGCGTACCGAACGGTGTACCAGGTTTGTGAATCGACACATTGGCATCACAGCGAAAAGAACCTTCTTGCATATTGCCATCACAGATATCCAAGCAGCAAACAAGCGCATACAAGGATTTCAAATAAGCCACAGCTTCTTTGGCTGAACGCAAATCGGGCTCTGAAACAATTTCAAGTAACGGTGTGCCCGCGCGGTTTAAATCAATGCCGGTCATACCATGAAAATCTTCGTGCAGTGATTTCCCTGCATCTTCTTCTAAGTGTGCGCGAGTAAGTGCGATGGGTTTGATTTCCCCTGCTTTATTTAAGACCGGTAAACTGCCCTTGCCGACAATAGGCAGTTCAAATTGGCTGATTTGATAGCCCTTAGGAAGATCCGGGTAAAAATAGTTTTTTCTGGCGAAGACTGAATGCTTGTTCACTTCCGCGCCCACAGCCAAACCAAACTTCACCGCCATTCTAACCGCTTCTTTATTTAAAACCGGTAAAACACCCGGCATAGCAAGGTCAAGGATATTGGCTTGTGTATTGGGTTCAGCGCCATACGTTGTTGAGCTTCCAGAAAAGATTTTCGTTTTTGTTTTTAACTGTACATGGACTTCTAATCCAATCACCACTTGCCAGGTCATAACGTTTTCCTTTATTTGAATGCAACGGGCACTTGTTTATGCCAATCTGAAGCTTGTTGAAATTGATGCGCCACATTTAAAAGCTGAGATTCTTTAAAGTAATTGCCAATCAGCTGCATGCCAACAGGCAGACCATCGATAAAGCCAGCAGGCACGGATACGCCAGGTAGTCCCGCAAGATTGACGGCGATAGTATAGATGTCGGCTAGATACATGGCGATCGGGTCACTTGCCTTTTCACCCAGCTTAAATGCTGTGTTAGGCGATGTGGGGCTAAGGATAATATCAACTTCATTAAACGCTTCAACAAAATCATTTTTAATTAAGCGCCGCACTTTTTGTGCTTTTAAATAATAAGCGTCGTAATACCCGGCAGATAAAGCATACGTGCCGACCATAATACGGCGTTTGACTTCCTCGCCAAAACCTTCACCACGACTACGGAAGTACAAGTCATCTAAGTTGTTAGGATGCTCGCAACGGTAACCATAGCGTACACCATCAAAGCGCGATAAATTGGAAGAAGCTTCAGCAGGCGCGATAATATAGTAAGTGGGTATGGCCAAGTTTGTGTGCGGCAAGTCGATTTCTTTTAACGTAGCGCCTTGTTCCTCGAGTTCTTTCGCAGCCGTTGTGATGAGGTCGGCAATCGCTGGGTCGAGTTCTTTTGAGAAATATTGTTTAGGTAAGCCAATCGTTAAGCCTTTAATCGATTGATTGAGTTCTGCCGTATAATCCGGCACTGCTTCGCGAGCACAGGTGGAGTCTTTGGCATCAAAGCCCGCCATGACATTTAACATAAGCGCAGCATCTTCAGCCGTTTGGGTTAATGGCCCTGCCTGGTCTAGGCTTGAAGCAAAGGCTGTCATACCAAAGCGAGAAACGCGACCATAAGTAGGTTTTAATCCAGTGATTCCGCTCAAAGCGGCCGGCTGACGAATCGAGCCACCGGTATCGGTACCCGTTGCGATGGGCGCTAAACGTGCGGCCACGGCAGAGGCAGAGCCCCCCGAAGAGCCACCAGGCACGCAGTCAGTGTTCCATGGGTTCTTAACCGCGCCATAAAAACTGTTCTCGTTGGACGAGCCCATAGCGAATTCATCCATGTTGGTTTTACCTAACATGATCATGCCCGCATCTTGGCATTGTTGCGTCATGGTTGATTCGTAAGGTGCGATGAAGTTATCCAGCATCTTAGATCCACAGCTAGTCTTGACGCCTTGCGTGCAAAAAATATCTTTATGCAAAAGAGGGATGCCTGTGAGCGCAGTGGCGTTATTTTGCTGAATACGCGTATCAGCGTTCTCTGCTTGTGTTAAAGCAAGCTCTTCAGAAAGCGTAATAACAGCATTAAGCGCCGGATTATGCGTTTTAATGCGGTCGATATAATGCTGCGTCAGTTCTTTGCTGGAAAAGCGTTTCTCTGCTAAACCAAGCGTGAGTTCTTTTAAGGTGAGTTGATGCATGATGGCAGCCTTTATTTTTCAGTTTCAATGACTTGAGGCACAAGGTAAAGCCCAGCTTCTTTGGCTGGTGCGAGCTTGAGATACGCCTCCCGGTGATTCGTTTCAGTAACGGTATCGTCGCGTAGCCGCTGGGTTAGATCCAGGGGGTGTGCCATGGGGGTGATATTGTCAGTATTAACGTTTTCAAATTGATTCATCAGCTCAAGGATATTGCCTATGTCTTGCGCATAATGATCCAGCTGAGCGTCGTCGATCTGTAATCGGGCAAGATGAGCGATTTTTTTAACGGTTGGGGTATCCATTGTTGTTACCTGTTTTCAAGTGTGCCGGTATTATACTAATAGTTTGAGGAAATGCCAGGGCAATTGTTCAAGCGCCATTGATTTATGGAGGTAAGGCGATGCGAGCTGTTGGTTAGCGATTGTACTAAATTGGCGCGCTGCTCGGTGTGATGCGCACAAAAATGCCGAGTATTGTTGTTTAGAGGAAAGCGCTTGCGCTGTTTGCAAAGGTAAGTATAGGCTTCGATTGCGATCAAAAAAAACCATTGTTTTTTGTCATGGTCGAGTTAACTTTATGTTTTATATAGCAAAACATGGGACGCTGAACTTTCGATAACGCCCGTTATCGAAAGTTCATTGCATGCGAAACTAAGCTTAATTTACTTTTGATAACGGGCGTTATCGAAAGTTCGAGGACATAAATTATGGATACCGAGGTTGTGCGAGAGGATTATTTATCTGTATTTGAAGAGGCAAAAAAGCTGGTTACGATAGCGCACCAGCGTTTTTTACAAGAAGCTAATCGCACAAACATTGATCTTTATTGGCGGATGGGAGAGCTGCTAACTAAGACGGCAAAGCGCTATCAATGGGGGAAGCAAGTTTTAGCAAGGCTATCCAATGATCTATCGGCTTCTTTTGAAAATGCGAAAGGTTATTCTGAGCAAAGTTTGCGATTAATGCGTCAATTTCATCATGAATATGCAGAACATCCGGAGTTGCTGGCTGTTGCAAGGAATGTTCGATGGCGAACAAATATTATTATTATGAATCGAGTAAAGAACATTGATGCCAGGAAGTTTTATTTAGAAATGGCGCGAGATACATTATGCAGTCGCCAGAGTATTGATATACAAATAAAATCACAAGCATATGAACGAGAATGCTTGCAAAGTAAAAAGCATAATTTCAAAAGATCGCTGTTATCGGCTGAGTTAGCAGTAAAAGCAGGCAATTTGTTAAAGCCCAGCTATTTTTTAGAGGTTACTCAGCCTTTTGTTGGCTCTGGCCATGTTTTAGAAAAGCACATTGAAAGCCACATGGTTAAACACATCAAGAAAACCATTATGATGCTAGGCAAAGGATTTACTTTTATAGGCAACCAATATCGTCTTGAAGTCAAAGGGAGCGAATACTTTATTGATTTGTTGTTTTTCAACAGGATTTTGCGCACTCTTTTCTGTGTGGAGCTGAAATCCAAAAAATTCAAAGCAGAATACGCGGGAAAAATGAATTTATATTTAGGCTTACTTGATGACTATGTAAAGCTGCCGGATGAGAATCCATCCATAGGGTTGATATTGTGTACCGATAAAAATACGGTGGATGCTGACTATGCATTGCGCGATATGCACAAACCGATGGGGATTGCAGAAATCCGTCTGGCTAAGGTCCTTCCATCAAGTTTGGTTGATAAGCTTCCTGACCCGCGTCAATTAGAGCATGAGATTTTACACGAACTAGACGAAACCAGAAAAAACAAGTGATCAGTCATCTTCGTGATGAACAAAGAAAAGTTACCTTAGCTTAAAGCCGGGCAGCTCAGCAAAGAAAGGCGACGCTTGTTGATGGCCTAAGAAAATGGCTTTATATTTTGACTTCGAAATAATTGATTTACCGCTAAAACATCTTGCCCAAGCCCTCCAGGATTGCTAGAGTAACCCCAACTTAAGATAAGCATCTCTCCGGCTATTTACTGAATAAGGAATGATCATGTTTAAAAAACTACGCGGCCTATTTTCTAACGATTTATCCATCGATTTAGGTACGGCGAATACACTGGTTTATGTGAAAGGCCAGGGCATTGTGATGAATGAGCCTTCTGTGGTGGCGATTCGTCAAGATGAAGCGGGTGGGGCTAAGCGTATTGCAGCGGTGGGTACTGAGGCGAAACGTATGCTCGGCCGTACGCCTGGGAACATTAAAGCTATTCGACCATTGAAAGATGGGGTCATCGCAGATTTCTTTGTGACGGAAAAAATGCTTCAGTACTTTATTCATCAAGTGCATGAAACCCGTTTTTTACGACCCAGCCCTCGTGTGTTGGTTTGTGTGCCTTGTGGTTCAACCCAGGTTGAGCGTCGGGCGATCCGAGAATCGGCGATGGGTGCGGGTGCGCGTGAAGTGTTTTTGATCGAAGAACCGATGGCGGCGGCGATTGGTGCTGGTTTGCCGGTTGAGGAAGCCAGTGGTTCCATGGTCGTTGATATCGGCGGTGGTACGACGGAAGTAGCGATTATTTCGTTGAGTGGAGTTGTTTATTCAGCGTCTGTCCGTATTGGTGGCGATCGCTTTGACGAGGCGATTATCAGCTATGTTCGCCGCAATTATGGTAGCTTGATCGGTGAAACGACCGCTGAGCGCATCAAACAAGAAATCGGTTCCGCTTACCCAAGCAGCGATGTGCGCGAGCTTGAGTTGCATGGTCGCAATTTGGCCGAAGGTGTGCCAAGAGCGTTTACTTTAAACAGCAACGAAATTTTAGAAGCATTGCAAGAACCACTAACCGGTATTGTCGGTGCGGTGCGCGCAGCACTTGAACAAGCGCCACCTGAGCTTGCCTCAGATATTGCTGAGCGCGGCATGGTGTTGACTGGTGGCGGCGCATTGTTAAGAGATATTGATCGCTTGCTGATGGAAGAAACAGGCTTGCCGGTGATTATTGCTGAAGATCCATTGACCTGTGTTGCTCGGGGTGGTGGTAAAGCGTTAGAAATGGTTGAGAAAATGAGCGCGGATTTTTTGAGTACAGAATAAGTGCGATTTGCAGTGGATGCCGCGGTCAAGCCGCGGTATGACATTGTTCGAGTAGGATCCATGGAGGTTTCGTTGTATCTCGCATCTTGAAGTACGAGGGGTATAGAAAAATCAAAACGATATTCAAACAAACCAAAACACTCGGTCTGCGCACAGTCATCTATATTATTATGGCTATTGTACTCATGGTCGCCGACAGGCAAGTCACTTGGTTTCATCAAGTACGTGAAGACAGCAGCGCGGTCGTCTTACCCGTTGAGTACACGGTTGATTGGCCCATTCGTCTGACTGAGGCGTTTGTGACCGATTTGGAAACCCAGACGACCTTATTAAAAGAAAACGCGAAATTAAAAACCGAGCTGCAACTTTTGCAATCACAAGTGCAAAAAATGCTGGCCATTCAAACCGAAAACAAACAGCTCAGGCAGTTATTGCAATCGTCTTCCAAGGCGGGTGGTCGTGTACTGCAGGCGCAGATATTAGCTGTCGCGCCCGATCCGTTTTTACATCAGGTTGTGATCGATAAAGGCAGCAAGCATGGCGTCTACCAAGGGCAGCCGGTGTTAGATGCCTATGGCATTATGGGGCAAATTGTTCAAGCTGGATTGTTAACCAGCCGCGTCTTGCTCTTAACAGACAGTAACAGCGCCATTCCTATCCAAGACAGCCGCAATGGTTTTCGTGCGATTGCCGTGGGCGACAGTGACATCAATATGATGCGCTTGGTGAATGTAGCTCAGACGAGCGATGTGAAAGTGGGTGATTTATTGATTACTTCAGGCCTGGGGCAGCACTATCCTTTTGGTTATCCTGTCGCGCGTATTACCTCAATCAAACAAGTGCCCGGACAAAATTTTCTGGATATTTTAGTGCAGCCGACAGCGCATTTGAATCGTTCGCGTTTGGTCTTGTTGGTTTGGCCGGTGCATACACCTGTCGGGAAAGCCATTGTAAAGGCGATGAAAAAAGAGAGCAAACATGTTTAAAAACAAAGGGCTGATTATCTTAACTTTTTTCATTGCCATGGCGTTAGACATTTTACCGCTCCCTATGTGGGCACAATGGTTGCGCCCAGACTGGGTCTTGTTGGTCTTGATTTTTTGGGTTTTGACAAGTCCGGAGCACGTTGGTGTGGGGCTGGCATTTTTGCTTGGATTGATCTTGGATCTATTGGATGCTACGTTGCTCGGAGAACATGCACTAGCTTTTGTGTGTACTATTTATATTGTCAGCAAGCTACAACGGCGTTGGATGTTTTTCCCTATGATTCAGCAAATGGCACTCATTTTTATGTTATTACTGATTTATAAGCTGGTTATTTTTGCAGTACAAGGGTTTGTTGCAGAGTTGCCAAGTAGTTTTCTCTATTGGGTTTCAATCATCGTGAGCGTTGTTTTGTGGCCCTGGCTTTTTGCATTATTACGGGATTGCCAACGTAAGTTTTCCACAGAGGTTTGATTCATTGACCGAAAAACTGACCGAAAAAATTTATCACTCTGTTTTATTGGTCATTGCTATTGTTCTGATTTTTTCTGCTGTGGTGTTCACTGTGACGCGCGCGCTCACACCTTTTTTAAATTTACATCGATCGACCTTTGAGCGATGGGCGGGGAAGGTGCTTGATGCACCCGTGAAAGTGAGTCATGTTTCCTTTGGTTGGCACGGGATTGATCCTGAGATATGGCTGCAAGGTGTAACGATCTATCAACCAAAAACACACAAAGTCGCGCTGCACGTTAAAGATTTTTATGCGGCGATTTCCTTGTTTCGATCCGTTGAACATCTCAATATACTTCCGAATTTGATTACGCTCTCAGGTGTTAAGATTTCTGTGAGAGATCAAGGGCATGGTGTTTTTAAAATTAATGATATGACCGTTTCCAGTGTGGGTGGTGATAAAACGGGCACCTTAAATGCAGCGTTAACCAAAGCTTGGTTACTGGATCAATCGCGCCTATATTTACGGAATATTCGTATTAATTTTTACAATGCGTCGGGGAAATTGTTTCCGCTCAAAGTGGGTTACATCAACTTACAATCCAGTGATCAATTCCATCAGCTTGATGGCAAGGTTGTCTTGCTCAATAAACATAAAACAGCGTTACACGTCATTATCCATGCGCATGGTTCTATGTCGAATGCCCGTCAATTACAGGCAAGCATTTATGGAAAATTAACGCATGTTTATTTAGCCTCCTGGCTCCAATCAAAAAAAATAGCGGGATACCGGGTTGCACAGGGTGAGGGGAAAATGCAATATTGGTTGAGCTGGAATAAAGGGCACTGGGAAAAGGCGCAAGGCCGCGTTAATTTATTGAACCTTGCTTTGATACCCGCTTCAAAAAAGCCCTTTAAAATAAAATACCTGTCTTCCGATATTGGCTGGTTTCCAGGTGCAAAGGGTTGGCGTTTTACTTTAGATAACGTTAATCTCATGACGCAAGATGCAATGTGGCCGCGATTTCATTTTAGCTTGAAAAAAACGATGAACAACCAGAGCGTGCATTGGCGCATGGGGGCGAGCTTTTTAGAGATTCGTGACGTTCAAGACTTTCTTTGCGGAAGCACTCAGTTGAAAGCCCGTTGGAAAACATGGTTGAGTCGTTTTAATCCTTCGGGGGAAGTATCAAACTTGCAGGTGGGTTTTGATGGAAGCTTCCAGAAGCCGTCACATTTTGCTTTGAAGACCGCATTGAATCATGTTTCCTTTCGTTCGTGGCATAAGATCCCAGGCATCAAAAATGCCTCTGCGGCGCTGGCCTTTAATCCATCGCAAGGCCGATTAACACTGAAAACACGCAATGCCGTACTAAATTATCCGTCATTGTTCAAGACACCTCTGCCCCTGGGCGCGCTTCAAGGTGAGATTCGTTGGAGGCGAAAGCCTGATGGCACTTGGTTGGTTCATTCAACCTCGATGAAAGCGAGCAATAATGACCTCGGTCTCTATACGCAATTTAAGCTGCATATATTCCCCAAGAAAAAGCCCTTGTTGAGCTTGTTGGCGGGATATTATGTTGCGAGTCCGCTGGTTGTCAAAAAATACCTGCCTTATTCTGTGATGTCGAAACACTTGTTCTTGTGGTTAAAGCAAGCCTTTGTTGGCGGAAAAGCATTGCAAGGGAAGATGATTCTACGAGGGCATTTGAGCGATTTTCCTTTTGATAAAAACCAGGGTGTTTTTCAAATCGATACAAAAATCAAAGACATCGATTTGTACTTTGCAAAAGGCTGGCCATTGATTCGACACATCAATGCCGATCTGCTTTTCGCGAATCGTAAAATGGTGATCAATGCGCATTCCGCTATGATTCTTAATTCAAAAGTGCCGCATGTTACAGCTACCATCCCTAATCTTAATGCGCCTGGCGGTGCTAGTTTATTAGTCGATGGAAAAGTCTCAGGCCACGCGGCTGACATGATCCGCTTTATTAATGAGAGTCCGTTGAAAAAGAATGTAGGCCAAGTTTTCAAACGCCTTGCCGTTCACGGTCCCGTGGGGCTTGCGCTTAAGCTGGATGTGCCCTTGAGTGATACAGCGTCAACGCGTGTTGATGGCAATATTCACTTCTTAAACGATAAAGCTGAGTTTGCGAATTGGTATGTCAATTTAGAGAAGCTTAATGGCTTTTTGCATTTTGGCCGACTGTCATTGTCCAGTAAAAAATTAACGGCGATGGCTTTTGGGCGGCCGATTGTGATTAATATGGCGACGCAAAAGATGACCCCAGAAAAGCACGATGTTTATGTGTCGTTCAATGGCGCGGTAGAGCTTAGTTATTTAAAGAAAGATATGCCATGGCTGAATCAGATCAATGTCGATGGTGCGACAACTTATAGCGGCAGCTTGCTTTTTCATCTAGGTGATCAAGCCGCTTTGCCCAATCAATTAACGTGGCATTCAGATTTGTTTGGTATTGCGCTTCATTATCCTTTGCCGGTAGGTAAGCGTATGAAAACGATTGTTCCGTTGAATGTGAAAGTAACTTTCGGCAACCATCAAAATAGTTTATTAACAGTGAATTACGGTCATCGATTGGCGTCTGCTTTAACATTCTCTGTGGTGAATGATACGCCACAATTTTATGGCGGCAGCCTACAGTTTTCACAGCCCGCCAGTTTTTCAAAATACAAAGGGCTCACCGTTGGTGGCTATATTCCTTCGGTACAATGGGCGGCTTGGCAAAAGGCATTAATGCAGCCTGGAAAGAATACGCTTACGCCATCAAAAGCCAAAGATTGGCGACAAGCCTTGGCGAAAATTTTACGCGTGATGGATGTTCATGTGGGACGTTTTTCGGCCTATGGTATCAACTTAAAGCCCGCAGAGTTTCGTTTGTCGCATACCTCAAAGCAGTGGTTTATTGCAGTATTAAGTAATTCAGTGGAAGGCATGCTAGGCATTCCTGATGATTTTCCAAATCAAGCGATGACAGGTAAGTTCAAAAAGATCCTGTTGCCTTCAATCAAATTCGCCGCTAACAAGCAACTATTTAATCCGGGTAGTGTTCCCCCGATGCTGATGACGACAAAGGCATTGAGTTATAATCATCACGCTTTTGGTGCCGTGACATTGAACGTGCAACCGAAAGAAAAGCAATTAATCATTAAGCAACTCAAAGCTCAGTCTCCCTTGCTTTCAGGCGATGTTCACGGTATTTGGCAGATAAGCAAACAGCATTATCAAACCAATCTTGATGGATGGGTAAGCAGCGATAACATTCAAAAGCTGTTTCAAACCTGGAAAATACATTCAAGCCTGGTAGGTACCAAAGGGCGTGCGAAGTTTAGTCTGGCCTGGCCAGATGCGCCGTATAAGCTTGATTTAAAAGCATTGCAAGGTGATGTCAATCTACAGCTTGGTAGCGGATGGATTGTAGGTTTAAGCAAATCATTAACACAGAAGCTGAATCTTGGTCGATTAATCAATGTACTAAGCGTCAGGCACTTAATGCTTCAAATGGGCGACATATCGCACAGCGGCTATAGTTTCGATACGCTGCAAGCGAAGTTACACTTTGATCAAGGCCATGTGACAACAAAAGATCTACACATAAAAGGCAGCGTCGCCGATATCTGGGCAAAAGGTGTGATTAACCTAATTGCACGTACTCTGGATTTAAAGCTAGCCATCGTCGTCAATGCGACCTCAAGCCTTCCCGTCATTGCAACCGTGGCCACGGGCTTTAATCCGTTAGTCGGCTTAGCCACCTGGCTTGTGGATAAAGCCGTACACAAAGTGTTAACGGCAACGGTGAATTATAATTATGAGGTGCTTGGCAGTTGGGACAAGCCTCGTGTGAAAAAACTAAAGAGTGCGTCTTCTAAGCAATAAACGACATGTCGAATCAATCCCGCTCAATCGTATACAAAATATCAGCCCCCGTACCATACGTACTAGCATCAGTCTGCACCGTCCAACTTTGGCTTAACAAATAACGAATCGTTAATATATTCACGGGGATCAAAATGCCAACAGAATAGCTCACAGAGAGGCGGCGTGTTAATTTTTTGCCGACGACAAAGGAGCTATTTTGCTGTGTCTGATTGGTTTCAGGGTTAATGACTTGGTTGGATTCAACGCCGAATTCTGATAAGCCCAGTTCTTTTTTGAGATCACCGGTGACGCTGCTGCCACCTAATCCTAATGAAGCGGCGGCTTGTCCAAGGACTTGGTATTTTGAATCGGATAGCCCACCGCTTTTTTGTCCGAAGAGCAGATAAGATAAAATATCTGACTGGCTCAGGGTGGGTGAAGAATAAAGCGATACTTTTGGATCGTTCATCATGCCGGAGACTTGAACGCCGGCTGTGATATCTTTGGCGCCGCCCGATAAGGCTTGGCCAAGTTGTTGCACTTTGATTTTCTTAACGGCAAGAATGTTTAAAGCAGGGTTCGCCAAGGCGCCGCCTGTAAACATGAGTACGCCGTTTTTAATCGTTAAGTATTGCCCGTAGGCAGAATAAAAGCCTTTACTGACCTTAAGTGTGCCAACGCCTGTGGCGAGTTCATCGGGCGCGAGGTTGACCTTTAGCTTGCCTGTAAGATCGGCGTTTAAGCCAGCATATTGCAAGTTAATGGCATCGCCAAGAATAATCTCGAGATTCACATACGTTTTTATTTTGCTGCTAGCGGTTCCGTTGTCTAGTCCCTCGACAATGACATTGTCAGGTAGCGATACTGTTGACGTAAAATCTTTCGGTGTGAGCGAGGCTTTGGGAATGGTCAGCGTCCCTGAAATGCGAAGCGCAGGTTGTGTGTAATTGACTTTCATGTCAGGCGAGATAAAAACGCTGTATTCCTTGGTGTTAAAGATATTGATGTCTTTACCTTTGATGGTGAGCTCTGATGGAGAAAACGTAGGTGATAATGTGGTAAAGCCATTGAGTAATAGCGGTTTATTGTTAATGTTAAATTGTCCTTTAAGATCAACCTTGTTGGTGCCCTTGGCTGAAGCCGTAAAGTTTGATCGGGTGATATTGATACCAAATTTTTCTAGTTTTGCTGTGACGTTGTTTAATGAGAATGATCCTTGGACTTTCGGTGATTCAATGTCGCCCTGTATTTTAACATTGGCATTCACTTGTCCGTTGAGATTAGTAGTATCAGGGATAAAGCCATTAAGAAATGCGAGCGATGGCCATTTTAAATAAAAAGTGCCTTGAAGTCGGCTTGAGATGGCGGGTAATCCCTTGCCGGTGTAGTTGGGTAGATTGAGCGTAGCTTTTAACGGGAATAAATGTTGGGCGTCATTAATGTTGATTTCGCTAACTAGCCCTTTTTTGGAGATATTGGCTTTAAGGTAGCTATTAATGAATCGGATGGTTTTTATTTTATTCGCCGCTTTTAATCCAAGATTAGCTTGAGTGAGATTAACGATGGCATGGCCGCGTATCTCGCTTTTTTTATTGGTTTTAAGGTCTATCTTTGTGTTTAAGTTGCCGTTGAATCGAATGTTTTCTGGCAATAGGTTTTGGAACATGCCTAAGTTTAATTGATGGATATTGAGTTTTGCTGCCCATTTTTGCGCGCTATGGAAAAAGCCATCCCCGCAAACGCTGCCATGTTTAGAGCTCCAGCAGAAAGGCGACAGAGTGAAATGTTGTTTGTCTACTGTGAATTTGGTGGGTGCTTTGAGATGCCATGTGCCAAAAAGTTTGGAGATAAAGTCAAGGCGGGTGACCGAGCCGTGTAATTTATTTTTGATCATTTGAGTATTGAGATCAAAGGTCAAATTACCATGAGGCGACAACATGGAGAACTTCCCTGTTTGCTGTTTATTATTGCCTGCGAGTGACAAGTTAAGTGAATCAGCGTGAAAATTTTGATAGGCAATGTTTTTGCCTTGGATAGAAATGAGTGATGGCTGTGCTTGATAGAAGTCAGCATTTGCCTGCGCGGCGAACGACTTGACCGTTAATCCAAGCAGCTTTAAGGAGGTAATGTTGATATTGCCCTGTAGCTTCGGCTGTTTCGCGCTGCCTGTGACGGTGCCTTTTGATAAAATCTGCCCAGTGGCCTGTTTGTCAAAAACATTCAGCTGTTGAATGGCAGCATCCCAGCTTAGGTTGAGTGTTTTGCCAAGGGTGCCCTGTGCTTGTAATCTATTTTTTCCTAGAACGATAAGACTCGGTTGAATCTTGATCTTATTGTTTTTCGCAATAACTTTGGCACTTCCTGATAATGGCAAATGATTGAATGACCCGGAGAGCGCATCAAGATCGACTTCATAAGCAGCCTGCTCGTTGATGATCGATCCATTGCTCGCGAGTTTAAAGTTAATGCTTCCTGGCCAGTTATTCCAATGGATGGCCGGATTCAGTCGAGCGCCTTCGAGATGAAGCTGCCATGCGACATGAGGTGCCCACGTGATTTGACCGTTACCTGAGAGGGTGCCTGTGAGTGTTTTAATGTGTAATGTATGAATTTTAAAGGATTCCCAATTGCCAGAACCATCCAGCTTCAGCTCGCTCGAAGGCAATGCAGATCCATTAAGGTTCGTGGACAGCGTTGTGAGATAGTTTTTTAATGTGCCTGTAACAGACAGCTTGCCTTGGCCGATAGAAATGAATTGTTCATTGGCTAAAGGCCAGATAATGTTATCCCATGAGCCATGAACGTTAACCTTGCCATGTTGCAGCGGGTGATCAATTTCAGCGTTTAATTCGCCTTTGTAAGGCGCTGCAGTGTGAGCTGAAAGCGTCACTTTTTTGGTGTCACCCCTCAGGTGAACGCTTGTACTAACATTGGAAAAATAACGCGTGTTATTCAAGAGCTTTCCGGTGATGTCTGTGGTGTACGGTGCTTCCAGGCTAATCTTTCCTTTGAGTGAGAAAAAGTAAGGCGCTGAATCCAGTTTAAATTGATGGATAGTAATCGTTTGTCCCGAAGAAATAGCATTCAAGTCAGAACGTTGAATATTGATGGGCGCAGCATCACCTTGTTGAATGCTAATGTGATGAAGGCTAATGTTTTGCATCGTCAGCTGTATGGGTAGGCTTAGCGACGTATCTGTTTTTTCTTTCTTGGTTTTTTCTTCCTGACTTTGAGGTAGCTGTGCGGTTAAGCCATTAATATAAAGTTTTTTGACAGAAAGGCGACCGGTGAACAAAGCAGCAGGGCGCCAGTCAAAGTCAAGCGTTGATAAGTTGATGCGAGTTTGTTGATTTTGATAAGATAAGTCAGAGATCGTCAATGGACCAACCAGGCGTCCTCGCGCTTGAGTGACGGACAAGGTGCCAGGCAGGATTTTCTTGGCGAGATAGAGTGAAGTATCTAAACCTGCTTGTGATGTGGTGAGAAAAACAAAGCAAAGCAAAAGAATAAAAACAATGCTTAATAGAATGATGATAATGCGTTTAATCATAATTCAGCTCCTAAGCTAAACATAAAGCGGATCGGGTGGCCTTTTTTGCTTAAGGCTTTCGCCACATAAACGCTAACGTCACCAAGCATGGTTTGCCAAACAGCGCCGATACCCGCGCCACGCTGTAAGTTTGAAAAATAGTTATCGTAAGACTTAAAGGCATTGCCAAGATCATAAAAAACAGCACCATAGAAATCACCGACAATGCGACGCTGATATTCCGCACTATAAACCGTGAGATAACGTCCGGGGCCAATGCCTTGATCGGCATAACCGCGAATACTGGAAGGGCCCCCTGTGTAAAACCTAACGGACAGCGGGAGTCTATCAGAGTCTTTGACGAGGGTGTAACCAATATCGGTACGTAAAATAATGCGGTTGTTTTTGAAAAATGTTTGAATGGTTTTAAACCGTGCTTCACCTTGTAGGAAGGTGACGGAAGAGATAATGGGTTTCCATGAACCTTGCATCAGCAAAGCAAGGCGACTGCCGTTTTTAACGCGAATGATATTGGTTACACTTGTCCACTCATAAGCAAGGGATGGCGCTAGCATATTTGCGTTTCTGGTGGGTTGGCTTTTGTCGATGCGATAACGTTCTAAGATGTAGCTTAGGTTGAGGTTTCGTTTCCATCGCCCTCGTTGACTTTGGTAGCCGACACCTATTTTTTTAACGAATGCGGTGCCACGACCGGGTTGTAGTGTAAAGATCCCTGCGCTTAATACATATTGATCGGTTGCAGGATGTTTCGCAGGAATGATGTATTGTGCTTGAATATTTTGATCGATTTTCGAAATCATCATGTTGGTTTTAAAATAATGACCATAAGCATTGGTCCATCGCCAGTTGATGCCTGCTGTCATTCGAGGGCCTGATACCGTGCCATAACCGAGCCCAATTTCGTAGAGTTTGCGTTTGTTGGGTGTGAGATTCACATGTACAGGGACGGTATAGTTTTTAATGTTGTCTAGCAAGGGTGTGACGCTGGCCCCTTTAAAATAACCTGCACCACCTAACGAGCTTTGAAGTGCCAAGAGTTTGTCAGATGAGAAAGGCTTGCCTCGTTTGTAGTGAATAAAGCGATGTAAAAAGCTTTTATTGAGTGGGCTTTTTTCAAAGGTCGTCGTTCCGAAATAGTAACGCGCATTGGTGTCCATGATAATGGTTATTTGACAGGTATAAGTAATCAAGTTAATTTTTATTTTGTCGACGGTCATTTTCGCCTTAATGTAGCCCCTTTTCTGCGCTTCGAATAGCAGCTTGTCTCGTTCTTTTTGGTAGGCGGGCACATTAAAAATTTCACCAACTTTGATTTTTTTCTCTTCGTCTTTTTTTAAGACATGCTGTATTTTCTTGTCGTTTTTCCCAGGCCCCGTCACTTCTAGCTTCACCTTGGTAATGCGTAAAGGCTCGCCTGGGTTGACGGCAAATTTAGCGACCCAGTTTCCGTTTTTTCGACGCAAGCCGCGTTGTGAGACGGTGGCTTTAAAAAAACCATAAGGTTGGATGGCGTGCTTGATATTTGTGGCGCCTTCGGCATAAAGCTTTCTGGCGGTGACGGCGGTAATTTTTTTGTCGCCTTTAGCCAGGATTTCTAAGCGCTTTGTCGCATTGTCTAATGCAGGATCTTTGATGCCGCTGATATTAAAGGATATGGACGTTTTCGCCAGCGCATGCACGCTGATGCACAACGTTGTTAGTCCAATGATCCACTTCAGGGCATATCGATTCATGCAGGTTGTTCACCACGATGTTTGTTGTCGCCCATTGCAAAAATCGGAATGAGAATACCGGCAATGACAGATTGTATGAGCAGGTTGGCGCTTTCATACCATAGCCACTGGATGGAGCTGATGTTCATCATGGCAAAATGCGTGCTATTTACGCTTATCAACAAAAGCCCAATGCATAGACCAAACAAGAGTCCGCGAATTAACGATTGTGGTTTTTTAACAAAAACAAGATAAACGAAAGTGAAAAGGAATCCTCGATAAATCGCCCCTAGTCCTAAGGATAAATATTGAACTTTTTGGCGCATGATAGCTTGTTCTTGTGCGTGGTAAAACGCCTTGAAGAACAGTTGATGCCAGGCAAAATCAAAGAATAAGAAAAGAATGCTAATGACAATGCCAGCAAAGAAAAATCGTTTGATGCTCATGAGTGGATCTATCCTTTATAAACGAGGGAGTATATTACTAAAATTTAAGCGAAATTGTCGGGGATTGCAAGCTTTGCCTCCTCCTGCCAAAAAGCCGCTTTACCTTCGGTGGATTTGGCGTTATCGTGAAACTTGGATTGACCTAAGCTCACTCAAGGAATGACTGATGAAAATCCCTCTTTTGCGATCTATCGCACTATCATTAACGCTGCTTTTAGGCTATTCCGCAGCCAGCGCCTGTACGGAAATCACGCTAAAAGCGAAAAGTGGTGCTGTCGTTCTCGGGCGAACCTTAGAGTTCGGGCCGAATCTGGCAAGCTATATTATGACCGAGCCTCGCGGCAAAAGTTTCAAAATGACTGCGCCAAACGGCAAGCCGGGTGTGAGCTGGCGATCAAAATACGGTTATGTTTATATGGATTATTTTCACTCAGGTCATCCGCTGGATGGAATGAATGAGCAGGGCCTCTCCTTTGCTGATCTTTATTTGCCCGGCGAAACGCAGTATCCATCCGTTCCCCAAGGTAAGGAAAGCACAGCATTACCTTACACGTATTTGGGTGATTGGGTGCTAGGTAATTTCACCACTGTCGCACAAGTTAAAAAAGCGTTGCAAAATGTGACGATTTTCCCTAAAGCAGAATCCTTCCCCGGTCATCCTAACGTGATCTTTCCTTTGCATGTCATTATTACGGATGCACAAGGTAACAGCATAGTGATTGAGTTCTTAAAAGGTAAAATGTATATTGATAAAGACAAGCTGGGGATATTAACCAATGCGCCTACCTTTCCATGGCAAATGACGAATTTAAAAAACTACGCGAACTTATCACCTTACAGCCCGGCGTCAATTAAAGTGGACGGATATGCCTACACAGGTACGGGGCAAGGTTCCGGCATGGTGGGTTTACCTGGAGATACAACGCCACCATCGCGGTTTGTTAAGATGGCGTTTTTAACGCAAACGGCGCTACCTGTTAAAAATAGCTTGGACGCTCTCAATCTTGCACAACATATTTTAAATACCGTGGATATTCCTAATGGTTTAGTGCGCGGGGTCAAGGGCACTAAAGACGAGAATGCGACGGAAACCACGCAATGGACGGTGTTCAAAGATTTAACCCATCGTGTGCTTTATTTTACGTCGTATCATGATACCACGTTGCAGGCGATCTCATTGAGCCAGCTGAATTTTGCGCCCAATGCGCCTCAGTTAAAGATGCCCCTTGCAGGCTCGTCTACATCCATATTGAATGCGACAAAGCGACTGGTTGCCGGCGCTTAATTTGATCCGTGATTGAAAAGAGAGGTTTTAGATGCGAATACTGTTAATGTCATTGGCGCTGTTGCTATCAAGCTTCGCTTTATTCGCCCAGTCGAATGTTATCCATATTGGCGCAATCTTTAATCTCACCGGCAGACAGTCGATGCTGGGTACGGCCTCTTTGCAAGGCGCTCAGTTAGCCGTGAAGCAGATCAATAGCTCGCAGGGTGTCTTGGGGCGCAAGCTTCAGTTGGTCACGAAAAACGGACAGACCAATCCCGCTGTATTGACGCGCATTGCCAAAGGCTTTATGACAAATGATCAAGTGAATCTTGTTATCGGATTAAGCGATAACAATATGGTCTTGATTGCTGCACCGTTGATTGTCCAAGCCGGCAAACTCTTTATCACGACAGGCGCGACATCACCTTTGTTACCTTTAACCATGCCCAAGCATTTCTTTATGGCTTGTTTTGGTGATAATACACAAGCCGCCGCTGCCGCAGAGTTTGCTTATCAACGTTTAAAGGTGAAGCGTGTTGCCGTTTTGTATGATGAAGGCATGAATTATAGCAAAGGTTTGCAGGCGTATTTTGTGCAGCGTTTTAAAGCGATGGGTGGGCACATTGTTTATCGAGCACCGTTTGCTCACGTCAATCCGTCCATCACCAAACAGCTTCAAGCCATCAAGCAAATAAAACCTTTGCCTCAGCTGCTTTATTTAGCATCAGGCCCGGCAGAAACGCCTAAGTTAATTCAAGCGGTTCGCAAAGCGGGTTTGACGATGCCTATTCTTGGTGGTGATGCTTATGATGCGAAAGCGATTATTGGAGCGATGGGTAAGAAGGCAAATAATATTTATTATACAACGCACGGGTATTACGCATTCAATAATCCGCCTAAAAAAATACGGTTGTTTGTGCATGCGTATTTCAAAGCCTACCACCAGTTACCCACGGCTTATGCAGGGCTTGCCTACGACACAATTTATTTATTGAAATCAGCCATGATTAAAGCGCAATCTGCCACAGCGGATGCCGTTGCGCACGCATTGGATAATACGCATCACTTTGTCGGTGTTACAGGAAGCATGGATTATTCCGTGACACAGCATATGCCCAAGAAATCTGTGGCGATTGTGGGTATTCGGAGTGGTAAATCCTCCTTCATTGCAGAATGGCACCCGACCAAAGTACCGATGGCGATGTTGTAGGCGTTAACGCTTAGCCAATACCTGCGTGCCGTCAACGTAATACCAGATGCCATTAATCAGATGAAATTCACTCAGCTCACGGGTGCGCTGGTTCTGGTTGTTTTTGCGATATCTGGCAATAAATTCGACAAATCCTATTGTAGGGTCTTTAGACATAAAGCGCTTCACCACACGCAACCCAAGCCATTGGGATGTCGTTGCCCACGCCTTGGCATCCGCTGGGTCAAAGCCCATCGCTGCGTTGCCTGCCATGGTTCGTTGGATATAGGCAATATTGCCTTGAGTATAGGCGGAGTAACGCGATCGCATGAGTGCTTCTGGTGTAGCTGCTTTTTGGCATCCGGAGTGCAGTGGCTCACAACAATGCGCGTAATTTTTTTTGGAGCTGCAGGGGCATTTGGGCATGAGGCAAGTCTCACGGAAGTTTCAATGGAGCCATGTTAGCATTTTTAGAAATCACATGTTATGATTTCGGCGAAAACAACAACCAGGATATCCTATGACCACACGAACACGATTTGCGCCCAGTCCGACAGGCTACCTGCATGTGGGTGGTGCGAGAACGGCGCTTTTTAGTTGGCTTTATGCTAAACACCATCAAGGCCAATTTATCTTACGCGTTGAAGATACCGATCGAGAGCGCTCCACTGAGGCTTCCGTACAGGCGATTTTAGATGGAATGCGTTGGTTAGGCTTGGATTATGATGAGGGCCCTTTTTATCAAACCAAGCACTTCGATCGCTATCGCGAGGTGATTGATCAGTTGCTATCTGAAGATAAAGCGTATCGTTGTTATTGCTCCAAAGAGCGTTTGACGACGCTGCGTGAAGCGCAGATGGCCGCTAAACAAAAGCCCCGTTATGATGGTTGTTGCCGTGATTTGAAAGAAACGAAAGAGGCGCCCTTTGTCGTGCGCTTTAGGAATCCCGTCTCGGGATCGGTCGTTTTTACTGATTTAATCCGCGGCACGATAGAAGTCAACAATGCCGAACTGGATGATTTAATTATCGCGCGAACGGACGGTACGCCAACCTATAATTTCACCGTGGTGGTTGACGATGCTGATATGAAAATCACCCATGTGGTTCGAGGTGCGGATCATATCAATAACACGCCGCGACAAATTAATATTTTTGAGGCGCTGAATAAAACGCCACCCACGTATGCGCACGTGCCAATGATTTTGGGCGAAGACGGAAAGAAACTATCGAAAAGACACGGCGCTGTGAGCGTGATGCAATACCGTGATGATGGTTATTTGCCGGAAGCGTTGATGAACTACCTGGTTCGTTTGGGGTGGGCGCACGGCGACCAAGAGATTTTTTCTCGCGATGAAATGATCGAATGTTTTGACATTGATAAGGTCAGCAAGTCACCAGCGATCTTTTCTACCGAAAAACTACAATGGCTGAATCAGCATTACATCAAAACATTGCCCATTGAAAAAGTGGCAGAGAGCCTGGCTTGGCAAATGGACGCTTTGGCGATCGATGTCTCACAAGGCCCGACATTAGCACAAGTGGTGGAAGCTTTCCGTGAACGCGCGAAGACCCTCAAAGTCATGGCAGAGGGCAGTCGATTTTTTTACGAAGACATTGAGTATGAACCCAAGGCTTTGAGCAAGGTGCTGAAGCCGAGCGCATTAGAGTCCTTGCATCGTGTTTTGCAAGGTTTGGAGCATCTTTCTGATTGGACGGCGGATGCGGTGCATGATGTGCTCGTTTCAACCGGGGAAATGCTGGACCTTAAGCTGGGCAAGGTCGCGCAACCCGTACGCGTCGCTGTGACCGGAACGATGGTGTCTCCACCGTTGGGGCTCACCTTGGCGTTGCTGGGAAAAGAGAAAACATTGATACGCATCGAGCGAGCCATCACCCTAATTACGGCTGATTTGTAAAAAATCATCAAAAAGGCATTGACCTACCGCCTTTCCATGATTAGAATGCGCACCTCGATGTCAAAACTGACGCGTTTTGACTCGGGACCCGAGTCCAGGGGGCTATAGCTCAGCTGGGAGAGCGCTTGCATGGCATGCAAGAGGTCGGCGGTTCGATCCCGCCTAGCTCCACCAAGACTAAGGTAGCCTCGAAAAAGTTGCGTCCCCATCGTCTAGAGGCCTAGGACACCGCCCTTTCACGGCGACAACACCGGTTCGAATCCGGTTGGGGACGCCATTATTACTTCATGATCTCTGTTAGCATATCCTGCCATGGTATCGCTGTGATGTGTTCATCCAGCTTTCTTGCTTTGCTGCAGCGGCACACCACATATCCTTTTTCTTGTTCGTAATCCTGCAGGAATGTTTTTAAGTGGCGAGCATCTTTTAAGGTGGGTTTGTCCGTCCATTTAACTTCAATCGGAATGATTTTATCTGGCATGTTGATCACCCAGTCTACCTCGCGGCCTTCTAAGTCGCGCCAAAAGTGAAGAGTTGTTTTGTGCGAGGTTATTCTTGCATGACGAAGCAGTACTAATCCAATAAATTGCTCAAACCATTGCCCCATGATTTTTTCTGAAGGTTGTATGCCTTCGGCGGCTGCAATTCGTCGCACACCCAGGTCGAAAAATAAGTATTTGCACGCTTTAATTACGCGTCTTCTAGTCGTGCTGTTTTTCAAGAAAGGTTCGATGCGTTCCGCAATCAAACAATCTTCTAAAATTTGGTAATACGCTGTGATAGTGGTTTGTGCCACGCCAATATCTTGAGAAATGCGATTGAAGTTGACGGTTTGCCCGGATTCGGCGGCGGCCAAGGATAAGAATCTGGCAAAATCTCCCAGTTTGCGTACTAAAGCTTCTTGACGAACCTCTTCTTCGAGATAGGTGACAACGTAACTTTCCAGGTCTTGCTCTCTATATTCGTTGTTATCCTCGAGCACTATGTCCGGTAGGGAGCCATAAAACAACAGATTGTCGAGGTTGAGGTAAGCTTGAGGTAGCTCACTGATTGACAGTGGGTCTAAGTGAAAGAGGACGACGCGTCCAGGTAGCCAATTTAAAGCATGTTTCGCCCTTAGTTTGCGAGCAGAAGAGCCTGTAAGGATGAACTGTGCGATATCTCGATCAATGAGGTCTTGCACGGCATCCATTAATTCTGGGATTTTTTGTACCTCATCAACAGCGACCAAAGGTATTTTGTTGCATCCCTCAGCCAAAGCCTCAATTTCTTGCGAAAAACGCTCAATATCTCGTTCGTAGGCTTGACGCAGGCTTGGGCGCGCCAGTGATATGCTTGCATCAAGGGGTAATTCTTTGAGCAGGGTGGTTTTCCCAACTTGCCTGGGACCTAGCAACAGAATGCTCTTCCCGCGTTTGAGGGCGGCTTCGATGCTTGGTTTGATTGATCTACTGATTTTGTCCATACGCTGAATATTAGCCTATTTTTCAGTGTAAGCAAAGAAAATTAGGGTAAAATTATAAAAAAGAAGAAAATACGATGTTAGCTGGTAGGAGTGGCTGCTTTCAGGGTGCTTAACCGGGCGTTGCTGGTCTATTACATTTCTGGTTGATATTTTGTTCGTTTTGCGAGAGAATCTTTTCCGAAATAGTATAATGATAAAAACGAAGGTTTTATTACCAGCTAAAAAAAGGAAATCTAGTCATGTTGTCAGGCAGCAAAGTTGACTCGGTGCTTAATCCCGCCGCCAGCTCTAAAAGCAAACAAACAAAAACAAAGCCGTCGTATCGGGGTAGAGGTCAGGTATGCTGTGATGATATTCCATACTTACCTGCTGAGCTCCCGAAGCCGGGGAAGGGGTGCTGGACTATAAAAGAGTGCGAGCAATTTGAGCGGGGGATGAGAAGGTTTCCAGCAAGTACGGGGCAGCGCTGGAAAAATGTAAGGCGTTTTTTGCTTACCCGCACTGGCAAACAAATAGCTTCCCACGCCCGCACAGAGAGGGGTCATGAGGTGCGCCAACTGAACGTACATGATCCCGAAGCGGTTAAAGCATTTGAAGTGCGATGGGGTAAATTTAAATCGCCCTCTGTTGCTGTGCCGCAGATCCCAAGCGATGCCGAGACAGGTGACAGTATGCTCAATGATAAGGTTTCTCATAAAAGAGCAAGAATCTCGCAAGAACCGGCGGAGACTAAAAGCAAGCGACAAAAAAAGGCAAGTTTGCAGCCTACCTCTGCTGTTACTCCATTCCTATATCAAGATAAGGTTCAGCCTCAATACAGTAGGATTCATCGCAATTCATTTCCATATCAAGGTAACGTGCAGCCTCAATACAATATGAGCTATAGCGATCCATCACCATATCAAGGTAACGTGCAGCCTCAATACAGTAGGATTCATCGCAATCCATCTCCATATCAAAGTAACGTACAGCCTCCATACAGTATGAGCTATAGCAATCCACCTCCATATCAAGGTAATGTTCAGCCTCCATACAGTATGAGCTATAGCAATCCACCTCCATATCAAGGTAATGTTCAGCCTCCATACAGTATGAGCTATAGCAATCCATCTCCATATCAAAGTAACGTACAGCCTCCATACAGTATGAGCTATAGTAATCCATCTCCATATCAAAGTAACGTACAGCCTCCATACAGTATGAGCTATAGCAATCCGCTACCATATCAAGGTAATGTTCAGCCTTCATACAGTATGAGCTATAGCAATCCGCTACCATATCAAGGCAACATTCAGCCTAAATATGGTAGCGGCTATGAAGACAGGTCTTCGTTCCTGCCCCCGCTGCAACCAATAAGAAACAATGTGCGTGTCAACGCTCTCCCTTCGATTCAAACTCTTACAAGCGCCGTTAAACGATCCTCTCCTCATGGTGATCTTCATTCTGTCGAGTTTGAGTCAGGAAGTACTACAAGTTCAAACGCACAAATTAACAAAGCAGTACCTTCATCTGTTGGCTTGTTTGCTCCAAGAAGAGCTGCCGAAACAAGGCAGGTTACAAAACAAAAACCTACAGCGCTTAGTTACTCAAACACGCAGACCCATTTCACAGCACATGAATCAAATACACGCTCTAAGGTTTTACCCAGCGAAGATCCGACAAAAGACGCGTCAATGGGTGCTGTGAAATGATGATGCAGCGTTGTCACAGAAATGGTGTTTATGTTATGCAGTGCGACTGTCACGAGCGCCATTCTTATTCCATGATATTTTTCAGTGTAAGTAAAGAGAATTAGGATGGAATCAAAAAAGTTTTAAAAAAAGAAGGAGATATAATTGGTCTTAAGTTCGATTTCCTGGCTGCGAAAAACGTGCAGCTTCCTAGGATCTGTGTATAATGACCTTCAAAATTTTCTACACAAAGATAAGGCATTATGAATAGATTCGTCACTTTTGTAGGCAGGCATTGGGCGCTGAGCGTTTTGTTTGTGCTTTTGGTTATTGCTATTTTTGTTTATGAGAAGTTCTCAAAAGAAGGGGACGCTTCAGCGATTACGCCCGAAATGGCGGTCCAGCTCATGAACCGAGAAGAAGCGGTGGTGCTTGACGTGCGCAAGAAAGACGCATTTGTACGGGGTCATGTGATCAATTCGATCAATATTCCATTCGCTATGTTAGAAAAAGACATAAAGCGCTTGAATGAACACAAGCATAAGCCGATTATTGTTGTTTGTGCGCAAGGTGTCACGGCAGTGAAAGCGGCGAAGTTGATTCAAACGAGCGAGTTCGGAAATGTTCGTGTGCTTACCGGTGGTTTGCGTGCTTGGACTGAAGCGAAGTTACCGTTGGAGAAAGCATAGTGAGCAGTATTTTGATGTATACAACACGGCAGTGCCCCAGTTGTTTGCGTGCGAAACGCTTGCTTGATGAAAAAAATGTGACGTATACCGAGCTTTATGTGGACGAGAACGTCGACTTGTTGCAGGAGATGCAACTAAAAACCGGCAAACGCACCGTGCCGCAAATTTTGATTAATGAAAACCCCATCGGCGGTTGTGACGAGCTTTATGCGTTAGAGCGTAGTGGCAGCCTAGATAAACTTTTAGCGTAAATTTTATTTTTAACCAGGAGAAAACAATGCCAGCACAAAACGAAGAGAAAAAAGCAACCGCTCAAGACGCCAAACAATCTGAGCAACCTAAACAACAGTTTGAAATCCAACGTATTTATGTAAAAGACTTGTCGTTCGAAGCACCGAATACACCTGAGCTTTTCTTGCAAGAATGGCAGCCAGAAATCAATGTTGACTTGAACATTGAACATACAGCCCTAGAGCACGACTCTTATGAAGTTGTATTGACGGTGACGGTAACAGCGAAAGGCAAAGAAAAAACAGCGTTTTTGGTCGAAGTGAAACAAGGCGGTATTTTCGCGATCGCAGGTTTTCCTGAAGATCAAACGAAACCGATGCTTGGCGCATTCTGCCCCAACATTTTGTTCCCTTATGCGCGTGAAGTTATTTCTGATGTCGTGAGCCGTGGTAGTTTCCCACAATTGCTACTTGCACCGATTAATTTTGATGCCTTGTATCAGCAACAGCTTGAAGCTACCAAGGAAAAAGACGGTGAGCAAAAGCATTAATTAGCTGTGGATGCCGCGATCAAGTCGCGGCCCGCACAAAGTCATCCCGCGGCTTGACCGCGGGATCCACTATCACTAACTACCCCAAAAAACCATTCTGCCGCCAAGCCTCATAAGTCACCAACGTCACCGCATTCGATAAATTCAAACTCCGAATATTAGGCAGCATAGGAATCAACAAAACATTGTCTTTAGGTAGCGCATCCAGAATCTCATCATTCAACCCCTTCGTTTCACAACCAAAAAGCAAATAATCCCCAGTCTGATATTGAACGTCAGAATAACAACGCGCACCACTGGTCTCGATAGCGAATAATCGCTTGGGTTGCTGGCGTTCTAAAAAAGTAGGGAAATCCGGGTGTTCGTGAACGTTAGCCAATGCATGATAATCCAGACCAGCGCGCCTCAAGCGTTTATCGTCAAGCTTAAAACCCAGCGGATGAATAAGATGTAATTGGCACCCCGTGTTTGCGCACAGCCGAATAATATTGCCTGTGTTAGGCGGAATTTCAGGGTGAACTAAAACAAGGTTAAACATGTTAATTATACAAATAGAAAGGATGATAGAACTTCTTCATGTCTTTCGGTTTGTAAGGGTTATTCAATACTTGGTTACGCTGAATTAAATAATTACGATGTTGCAAATAAGCATTGCGCGAAAAGACATAAGGGTCGATGGCAGCTTGGTCGAACACACCTTCAAACCGAAGCAATTGCGCACGTTGATTGAGAAGTCGCCAAATGTAGAGCGCGTTTCTTCTGAAGACACTTTTAATGTAAGGGAAGAAAGATATCTCGTAGTTAACAATACGACCGCCTGCATCACGCACAGTGCTAGGACCAAGAACAGGAATCACGAAATAGCTAGAATCCGTCCAGCCCCATTTTGCCATGGTTAATCCAAAATCTTCCATGTTGTGTTTTAAACCGAGTTTTGCCGCGATATCAAATAAACCGCCGATGCCGGCCGTGGAGTTAATTAATAACCGCCATGAATCCGACGTGGTTTGGTAAAAATTGGCTTGTAATACGTCATTGGCGATGGACGTGATCGTGTCAAAGTTCATGAAGAATCGATCGACCATGTTGTTCAGTGGGCGCGGTAGAATTTTGTTATAAAGTTTAGAGACAGGTTTGGCGAAATAAATATCGAGTTTGTCATTGATCTTGTAGACAATGCGGTTGTAGGTTTCTAGCGGATCTTTGGGGTTTGCGGCGGCGGTGGTTGTTTCTTCGGGTAATAAAGAAATAAAGCCGTCATCACTTTCTGTGCTGGCGTCACCGGTTTTTTTCGTATCCGATGGTTCGCCCGGTTTTGCCGCTGCCGGTCCTGCTGATGAAGGTTCTGCTAAAACCGGCATCAATGCTGGCGTGGAAGACGAGTGTGGTGAGGCTAGCGCGGCGCTTGTGGCCAATAATGCGATGCAAGCCCAGTGGTAAAGTCGAGTCATTCGTATTTTCCCTAGTAATGATCGCGTTCAGTATACCTGGGTTTTTGTGGTCAGGACACCGCAAAATGCGAGTTTGCATAAAAACGCATCCACAGCCCGCTTTTTAAAAGTATACCTCTGTAGAGGTGTACTTTTGTGCTATAGTGTACCTATCCATAGTGGTAAGAGGCGTTTTATGACAGCGTTACTAGAAACATTGCTCGAAGAAGCTTTTGAGATTATTGCTCATTTACAAGGTTGTGTTGAGCGGCAGCTGAGCTTTCCTCAGACAAAAGATATCATCAAGGTTGCTATCGGTATGAGGCGCGCCGGTAAAACCTATTTTTTATATCAAACAATGAATCAGCTGTTATCGGCAGGAGTGCCAAAACAGCAAATATTAATGATTAACTTTGAAGATGAACGCTTGCTTCCCATGAGCGCGAAAGAAATGGGCGCATTGCTTGATGCGTTTTATACTTTGTATCCAGAGAATCACGATAAAGAGTGCTACTTTTTTTTGGATGAAGTGCAAAATATTCCTGATTGGCAATTGGTGGTGCGGCGGTATTTTGATCGCAAAAATGTACAACTTTATTTAACGGGCTCCTCAGCAAAATTGTTAAGCAAAGAGATCGCTACTTCATTGAGGGGGCGTTCCTTGTCCGTGGAGGTGTGGCCGTATAATTTTAGTGAGTATCTTGTCGCCCATAATATTAAACCCGCAGAAAAACCTTTTGGACAAAAATCATTTGATGTTATGCGAAAACACGTACTCAATTTTTTTTCAACAGGCGGATTTCCTGCGGTGCAACCTATGTCCAAAGGTGAGTGGCGATCTACTTTGCAAGGCTATGTTGATACCGTTATTTTAAGGGATATTGTTGAGCGCCATAATGTCAGTAATATTGTGCTATTAAAATATTTAACAACCACGTTGTTAAAAAATGCAGCGACGTCTTTTTCGGTGAATAAGTTCTGTAATGATATAAAAAGCCAAGGATACAAAATCAGTAAAGCCACTATTTACGCTTATATGGCTTACATTGAAGATGCTTTTCTTGTTTTTACCATACCCTTTTATTCGGAATCAGAACGTGTAAAGCAAAACAGACCTAGAAAAATATATGCTGTTGATAATGGGTTAGTTAATGCAAATTCATTAGGTACCAACGACATCTATAATAAATTTCTTGAGAACCAAGTTTATCTTGATTTAAGAAGGCAGGGTAAAGATGTTTATTTTTATAAAACGAAAGATGACTTTGAAATTGATTTCGTTGCAGTTGATCAAGACGGTTCTCGTGAATTAATACAAGTGACCTGGGACATGAGCGATGCTAAAACGGCTGAACGGGAACAGCGAGCGCTGAGGCAAGCTGAAAAAGAATTAGGTATCAAAGGAAGAGTTGTCACGCTGAGGGATTATTTGAGGAATTATTCGTTCTAGCCCAGCTGCTCCCCAAGCGTATTCGCCGCACGAATCAGCGCATCAAGAATTCCCGGTTCGCGAGAGGCGTGGCCAGCTTCCTGGATGATTTGTAGGGTTGAGCCAGGCCAAGCCTGATGAAGATCCCAGGCGTTTTTAACAGGGCAGATCATGTCATAACGGCCGTGGATAATGGTGCCGGGTTTGTTGCTGATTTTGGGCATGTTATCCAGTAGTTGATTCGTTTTTAGAAAGCCGTGATGCAAAAAGTAGTGACACTCAATTCTCGCGATACTCAGCGCCATATGTGGATTGGAAAACGCTGCCACAAGCTCGGGGTTGGGGTTTAAGGTCGCAGTGCGTCCCTCCCAAATACTCCAAGCCTTGGCCGCGGCGAGGCGATGGGTTTCGTCTTTGTTTGTGAGTTGTTCATAATAATCTTCCATGATGCCTTTTTGAACGCCATGCGGCAAAGGTGCGAGGAAATCTTGGTAATACTCAGGAAAAACATTGGCCGCACCGGATGCGCCATAAAACCATTCAATGTCCGCATCTTTTACCAAGAAAATACCGCGTACAATCAGACCAAGCACTGCATCAGGATGCGCTTGCGCGTAGGCGAGACTCAGCGTAGAGCCCCATGAGCCACCAAAGACTACCCATTGTTGAATGCCGAGATGTTCGCGTATGGCTTCAATGTCTTCAATGAGCTTATCCGTTGAGTTGTGTTCCAAGCAGGCGTGTGGTGTTGAGCGACCTGCGCCTCGTTGATCAAAGAGTACAATGCGGTAAACCTCAGGATCAAAGAAGCAACGATCTTGCGCAAAGCATCCGCCGCCAGGCCCGCCGTGGATGAATAACACAGGTAGCCCTTTGGGGTTGCCGGATTCCTCAACATAGATTTTGTGTGGAAGCTCCACGTCCAGCATGAAGTGGTTATAAGGTTCAATATCAGGGTGGAAGTTCAACATTTGATCATCCTTAGCTTGGTGGTCACAGGGTTAGGGGGACATTATCCGGTATTAAGCTGTGGGGTCAAATGAAAATAGGATAGGGATAGCTCCCTTATTTTTCTCATGTTAGACTAAGCCTTCTTGTTTTTTTAGATTGATGCAGTAACCATGTTTAATCAACAACGCTACAACCAGGCTCGTCGAGTCACGTTATTCGGCGCTTTGCTTAATTTTGTGCTCGCTGTCTTGAAAGTCTTATTTGGTATTGTCGGGCATTCACAGGCGCTGGTGGCCGATGGCATCCATTCCTTCTCAGATTTGCTGACAGATGCCATGGTCTTGTATGCATCAAAAGCCGCGAATCATGGCCCAGATCATGATCATCCTTATGGGCATGGCCGCATTGAAACCATGTTCACGGTGGGGTTGGCGTTGTTTTTGGCGTTGGTTGGTGTGGGGATTATTGTTGAAGCGATCCAGCATATCATTCATCCAGGTCTGGTAGTTGAGCCTTCGGCGATCGTACTGGTTGTGGCGGTCATTTCTATCTTAACGAATGAGTGGCTTTTTCGGTACACCAAAACGGTCGGCACAAAAATCAAATCTAAATTGCTCATCGCTAATGCTTGGCATCATCGCAGCGATGCGTTTTCATCCATTGTTGTCCTTGTCGGTGTCATCGGAACGATGATGGGGATTCATTTTTTTGATGCAGCGGCGGCGATTATTGTCGCGATCTTGATCATTAATATGAGCGTGAAAATGGCATGGAGCTCCATGAAAGAACTCGTCGATACGGGTATCGATGAAGCGCAGAAAGCGGATATTATAAAAGCGATTAGGCAGACACCCGGTGTTGAAGCGGTGCATCAATTGCGCAGTCGCTTATTGGCTGGTGATATTTTTCTTGATGTGCATATTCAAGTGGGCTCAAAGATCAGCGTGTCAGAAGGCCACTTTATTGCAGATCAAGTGCAGCAAACCTTGCACGATCATTCTGAAGATTTAACAGATGTCATCATACATATCGATCCGGAGGATGATGAAACGCCTAACGTATGTGCTTTATTACCAACTAGAGTCCATATAGAACAAGAGGTGGATAAGTTATGCCATGCTTTAACAGGCTTTAAAGAAAGGCGCGTGATTTATTTAGATTATTTGAGCGGCAAGCTTTATATTACGCTAGTATTACCTCTAAACGTGTTGAGCGCTACCGTCAGCCAGACAGATTTGACCCATCAATATCGAGAAGCGTTAAAACCGCTGGATTATCTTGGGCAACTTGAGTTATTATTTTATTAATTAAATTTTGAAAAACAGGGCAGAGACATGACAGATAAAATTGATGAGATTCTTTCAATGATCGAAAAGGACGGCATCAAGTTCGTTGATTTACGTTTTACCGATACGATAGGAAAAGAACAACATCTTAGTATTCCAGCAGGAAGGGTGGATAAAAACTTTTTCCTCGAAGGAAAAATGTTTGATGGTTCTTCGATTCGTGGATGGAAAAAAATCAATAGTTCTGACATGATTTTAATGCCGGATCCTGAAACAGCGCTGATGGATCCTTTCTATGAAAGCCCGACTTTGTTGCTGCGTTGTAATGTGGTTGATCCTTCCAATATGCTGGACTATGAACGCGATCCTCGTTCATTATCAAAGCGGGCGCTGGCCTACCTGAAATCAACCGGCATTGCTGACGAGTGTTTTTTCGGGCCCGAGCCTGAATTTTTTATTTTTGATGATGTGCGACATCATGTCTCAATGAATGCGTCGTCTTATTCCGTTGATACCGAGGAAGGGAGTTGGAATTCTGGCGAGCAATATGCCGGAGGTAATCTTTGTCATCGACCAACAGTGAAGGGCGGTTATTTTCCTGTTCCACCGGTGGATTCTTCACAAGATATTCGCTCGCACATGTGTGAGATTTTAGAAGAAATGGGTATGGAGGTTGAGGCACATCACCACGAGGTGGCGACCGGTAACCAAAATGAAATCTCCACGCGCTTTAATTCCCTCACCAAAAAAGCAGATGAATTATTACTGTTAAAATATGTCGTGCACAACGTAGCGCACCAGCATGGTAAAACGGCGACCTTTATGCCCAAGCCCTTGGCGGGCGATAACGGTAGCGGCATGCATTGCCATCAATCGTTGGCCAAGGGTGGCGAGAATTTATTTGCAGGTGATAAATATGCGGGCTTGTCTGAGATGGCGTTGTATTATATTGGCGGTATCTTAAAGCACGCCAAGGCATTGAATGCCTTTACGAACCCCGCCACAAACAGCTATCGCCGTCTTATCCCTGGTTTTGAAGCGCCAGTCATGTTGGCTTATTCAGCAAGAAACCGATCAGCCGCAATCAGAATCCCCTATGTCAGCGACCCAAGAGCACGTCGCATCGAAGTACGCTTCCCCGATGCCATGGCCAATCCGTACCTGGCATTCACCGCCATGATGATGGCAGGGATCGATGGTATTAAAAACAAGATCTTGCCTGGTGAGCCCATGGATAAAGATCTTTATGATCTGCCGCCTGAAGAAGCCAAAGACCTACCTACCGTGTGCGCCAGCTTAGAAGAGGCGCTAGACGCACTCGAACAAGATCGCGCCTTTTTAACCGTGGGCGATGTGTTCACAGATGGCATGATTGATGCTTACATCGAGCTAAAGCGTGACGAGTTGCGTACGGTCCACTTGACGCCGCATCCGGCTGAGTTTGGGTTATATTATAGTTTGTAGGTGTGTGGTGACGGCAAATCGAAAAATAACACGTGCATTCCCCCCGTTTCTCAGCTAAAATGCCCGGTTATTATGTACACACTTTATTTGGAGACATTATGGCTCGATTAACCGTTGAAGATTGCCTTCCTTTTGTAACAAATCGCTTTGAGCTGATTTTGGAAGCTAGCAAGCGCGCACGCCAGATTGCCAAGGGTGCTGACCCTGAGGTTGAGTGGGATAATGATAAAGCGACTGTGGTTGCTTTGCGTGAGATCGCTGAAGGTAAGGTTGGCTTGGCTGATCAGTATGCCGCCGAAATGGAGGCTTTAGCTGCTGTTGAAGATGCACGCCCACCTCAAGATTTCTTTGAGCGTCGCAACGACGAAGAATAGTCTTTTTGTACCGTGGTGCCGCGATCAAGTCGCGGCATGACATAAGTCTCAAGTCGCGGTATGGCGTGAGCACTGGATCCTTACTCTTGCATTTCCCTTCTTGAATTACAGGCAGTATTGTTTATACTGAAGGCATAGTCTGAAAAACATTTGCAATAATGAGGATGCTGAGTGACTCAATTTGCTGAGCTTGAACAGGAAATTTCAAGCTACCTAAGCGCTGAACAAATTGAAGTAGTACGCGAGGCCTATAATGTTGCCGAAGCGGCGCATGCCTCCCAAAAACGAAGTTCCGGCGAACCCTACATTACCCATCCCACTACTGTCGCTTGGCTTTTATCCAAAATACACATGGATTGTCAAAGCATTGTTGCAGCTTTACTGCATGACCTCATTGAAGATACCGATTTTGATAAGCCGACCTTGGCGGAACAGTTTGGTGAGGAAGTCGCGGAGTTGGTGGATGGCGTCAGTAAATTATCTCAAATTGAATTTGAAACACGCGCTGAAGCGCAAGCCGCGAATTTTCGGAAAATGATGATGGCGATGTCTAAGGACATTCGCGTTATCCTGATTAAGCTGGCTGATCGCTTGCACAACATGCGGACCTTAAAGCATTTGCCGCCGGCCAAGCGACACCGCATTGCACGAGAAACGTTAGAGATTTATGCCCCGATCGCTAACCGTTTAGGGATGCGTGTTTTTCGTGATGAGTTTTATGAGCTTGGTTTTCAAATGCTTTATCCTTTGCGTTGTGAGATCGTTAAAAATGCGGTGAAACGCAGTTACGGTGATCGCAAAGAAGTCATTTCTATTATTGAACGTTCTTTAAATACTAGTCTGCGCGAATCCGGTTTGACGCACTATGCGCTGTATGGACGAGAAAAAAACTTTTACAGCATCTATCGGAAAATGCGCGAAAAGCATTTGAAGTTTTCCGAAGTGATGGACGTTTATGCGTTTCGTATCGTTGTTGAAGAAGTTGAGCAGTGTTATCGTGTGCTTGGTGCTGTGCATAATTCCTATAAACCTGTGCCCGAACGTTTTAAAGATTACATTGCTATTCCCAAGGCGAATGGTTACCAGTCGTTGCATACGACATTGTTTGGTCCTTATGGCGTACCCATCGAAATTCAAATTCGCACAGAGGCGATGGATCAAATGGCAGAGAATGGTATCTCTGCGCATTGGCTTTATAAATCCTCCGATCAAGTCGTGAATCACGCACAATTAAGGGCGAGAGAGTGGATCAAGGGCGTGTTAGAAATCCAGCAAAGTGCAGGTGATTCGCTCGAGTTTATTGAGAATGTCAAAATTGATTTATTCCCTGATGAAGTTTATGTCTTTACACCGTCGGGCGATATTATGGAGCTGCCCAATGGCGCCACCGCGGTTGATTTTGCCTATGCTGTGCATTCCGATATTGGCAACAGTTGTGTGGCGGTAAAAGTGGATCGTCGTTTAGTGCCCTTAAGTTCTGCGTTAAAAAGCGGTCAAACGATTGAAGTCGTCACAGCGCCAGGCGCAAGTCCCAACCCTGCTTGGTTGAATTTTGTAGTTACAGGAAAAGCGCGCGGGACGATTCGACATTTCTTGAAAAAACAGCAAACCAATGAGTCAGTTGCATTGGGTAAGCGGTTGTTGGAAAACGCATTGTCAAAACTCGCGCTATCTTTTGATACTGTCGATCAAGGCAAGCTGAATGCGTTGCTTCATGCTCTGGATTTTCAAGAGGTTGATCAATTGCTAGAAGCCATTGGTCTTGGTAATCAAATGGCGCCTATTGTGGCTCAGCGATTGTCTCAAATTGATCCCGATCAAGTTGATTTAGAGTTGAAATCAACGGGCACCGAAGAGCTAGTGATCAAGGGCACGGAAGGTATGGCCGTGACGTTTGCGAATTGTTGTTACCCTATTCCAGGCGACCCCGTTGTTGGATTGCTGACAGTGGGGCGCGGCATTGTCATTCATACTGAAGGTTGTCACAACATTGCAGAAACACGGCGCAAGCGCCCAGAGCGATGTTTATCCATTCGTTGGGAAGAAACCGTTGAAGGTGATTTCCAAGCAGGCCTGGCCATTGAACTGGAAAATCGCCGAGGCGCGTTGGCAACGATTGCGCTGGCGATTGCGGATGCTGAGAGTAATATTGAGGATGTCAAAATCACCGAGCACGATGGTCGTTATGCAACGATTAATTTATTGGTGACGCTTTCAGGACGTGTGCACTTGGCCAGAGTTTTGCGACGTTTGCGACAAATTTCCTATGTTAATAAAATCTATCGACATAAAAGCCATTTGTTTGGTTAGTCTTGACCTTGAATCGTTGATGCCACCTGTGCGTGTATTTCCGAGGCATCACTCGCATTTTTGATGGTTTCATCGGTGAGCAATTGAATTAAAAGATGATCGCGATCACGTGGGGTTTCTAATAATTGTTCATTGGATAATGCCGTGAGAATGTTTTGAACCGCTTGGTGGTTGTCGGTTAATTTTATCAGCGTCTTGCTAAAATAACGGATATTCTTCAGACGGCAACGATAAAGAAACAACCCTTGTTTTGATGCAAAGTAACCAAAAAACGCGTGCGCTGTTTCGGGGTCGGGTGAACCTGAGAGAAAATTCGTGAAATTGGTGAGCACTTTCTCGGTGACCTTGGGTTTGTCTTCGCCTCGTTTTAAACAACCATTAATAAAGTTTAAAAAAGGGTGCCGGCTTGCGCGATAAAGATCAATATCAAGCAGGGTCGCCGTGGCTTGGGTCAAGGGGAAAGACGGGTGCGTCGCGTCGACGTCGGTCGATACCGGTTCGGCTGTTGGGCCGTCTTGATGCGTAACAGCGCGTATCACCGCGTGGTAAGCACCGGTTAGCATTTGTTTGCATCGGTCTAGTGGATGAGTATTTTTTAATTCGCTCATGCGAGTTCTCCTAAGCAGGTATCAGGTGTCTTGGTACGCTGTTGCTTTATTAGTTAAGGTTAACGCTTTCAGTACGGTTAAAGCTTCGTGTAACTGATAATCTTCATTCGGCAGTATTTTTTTTGTTTTGCTGTTTTTGTATTTTTTTGTTTTATCATTGGCATTGGAGAGGTGACCGGTCAGGTGACTTTCTCGAATTTTTTTGAAAAAGAGCGCTTCTTCATTGTTTTCGGTGAGCTTCAGGTTTTCCACAAAAATATCGGGCTTAATGCCGGTAGCTTGAATCGAGCGTCCTTTTGGCGTGTAGTATAATGAAGTTGTAAGCTTAATGGCCGTTTTATCATCTAAAGGAAGCAAGGTTTGCACCGAGCCTTTTCCGAAACTGGTTTCACCCATTAAAATGGCGCGATGGTAATCTTGTAATGCGCCCGCAACGACTTCAGAGCCCGAAGCAGATCCTTGGTTGATTAAAACAATAATGGGCGCGCCCTTAAGATAGTCGCCAGGCGTTGCTTTGAGTTCCATGCGTGATTCTGCAATGCGTCCTTTGGTGTAGACAATTTTTTTATTGTTAGCGGGCAGTTGCTTGCTGTCGAGAAAAGCATCGGCCACTTCTACCGATGTGGCAAGTAAGCCGCCAGGGTTGTTTCTCAAATCCAGCACCAGCCCTTTTAAGTGACCATGCGATTTCTTTTGTAATTTTTTAACAGCAGCAATGAGCTTGTCCCCAGTCTTTGCTTGGAATTGCGTGATACGAATGTATCCGTAGCCATCAGCCAGCATGCGACTTTTCACGCTTTGTATAATAATTTTTTGGCGCATCATGGTAACTTCACGCGGCTTGTTTTCTTTTTTATTCATGATGGTTAAGGTGAGCTTGGTACCGGGTTTGCCGCGAATGAGTTTGACGACTTTGTTGATGGGCGTATCTAGGAGTGGTTTTCCATTTACGGCGACAATGTAATCACCGGCTTTCAGCCCCGCTTTGTAAGCGGGTGTATCGTCAATGGGGCTGATGATTTTAACGGTGTTGCGATCCATGGTGATCTCAATGCCAATGCCCGTGAAGTTGCCACGCGTATGCGCTTCCATATCTTTCAGCGCTTCTTCGTCTAAATAGACAGAGTGAGGATCTAGGCCAGATAGCATGCCTTTGAGGGCGTTAACGAACATTTCGTTATCGCTCTTTTTGTGAACATAAATTTGTTTGATGAGCGAGTAGGCAATGCCAAATCGCATGAGTTCATCGGGGTTGGGTTTAAGCGCTTTAAAACGTTCTTGTTGTGCGGGTGCTTGCGGTGCAGCCAGGCAAGGCGTCAAGCAGGCCGTTGAAAGCATTAAGCAAAAACATGCTTTTGTGAGTCTATTTATCCATTGTTTATTCAAGCTCGTTTCCTTAACCATGGTATGGGATTCAGCGCGACACCATCATGACGTATCTCGAAGTATAGTGCATTTTGCTGAAAACCACCGGAGTTTCCTACCGTTGCGATCATCTCGCCCGGGTTCACTGTATCACCTACTTTAACATATAAACTTTGGGCATGGGCATAAAGCGTCATAAAATTTTTGCCGTGTTGGATGATCGTGAGCAAGCCAAAACCTCGTAGCCAGTTGGCGAAGACAACCTTGCCTTTGTAAATGGCGTGCACGGGCGTTCCTGCTCGTGTTTTGATCAATATACCCGTGGTGTATAAGCGACCATCTGCAATGGGGGCGTGAAAAGCTTGTATCAGTAGGCCGCCTCTCACAGGCCAAGGTAGCTTGGCTTTGGTTTCTGAGAAGAGGTGCCCGGGCGCAAAATAGTAGCTTCGTTTTTCAATGTTTTTGAGGACGTGTTGTAAGTTCGCTTTATTGGCGATGAGCTGTTGTAGCCGGGCTTTTTTATTAGAGAGTGATCGATTGATTTTGCGAAGAATGTAACGTCGCGATGCCTTCTGACGTTTTAATCGATGTTGTTGCGAGGCTTCGACGGCTTTGGTGCTTTGTAATTTTTGCGCTTGCTTTGCTAGAACGTAAGTTGTCGCTTCAAGTTGTTGCAAGGTTTTTTTCATGGTCTGCACGGTTTTGAGTCGAGCAGCGGTGAGGTATTGGTAGTACTGAATAAAGCGATTGATTTTTTCCGGATCTTCTTGGTTAAGCAGCATTTTCACATATTGTTGTCGACCGAGCATGTAAGCGGCTTTCATATATTCGCTTAATGCTTTTTGTTGTTGATTTAACTTTGCTTGCAGGTGTCGGTGTTTTTTCTGGGTTTTTTGCAAGGTTGTGGTTTGGCGCCCTAGCGCGTGCAAGGTTTGTTTAAATTGTTTTTCGCTGCCGCCGATGATGGTTTCAATGTGCTGGAGTTCTTGGTTGACTTTGTTGCGTTGTTTTTGCTTGCTTGAAATGGATGTTTTTAAGGATAAGATCTGGTGCTGCAAGTTTTCCAGTTTGATTTTGTTCAACTGCATAAAGCGCGAGCCAGGTTGCGCGAAACCTATTTGGCAGATAAGGCACGCGATGCATGCTGTAATAAAAAAACCTTGTCTCATGTCTGTGCTTTAATCCAATGTAACAATGGGCGATCCTGTCATTTCTGTGGGTTGTGTAACCCCCATCAAATATAACATAGTTGGCGCAATATCGGCGAGAATAGGATGACTATTTTTAATTTGCGCCGATCTGCCGATGTACAGAAAAGGAACGGGGCTTGTGGTGTGTGCTGTGTGTGGTTGCTGGGTTTTATCATTGAACATGCAATCAGCGTTACCATGGTCAGCGGTGATCAATGCCTCGCCACCGTGGGCTTGCAGTGTTTCAATGACTTGGCCTACGCAATGATCCAGGCATTCGATGGCTTTGATGGCGGCTTTAAGATCGCCCGTATGGCCCACCATGTCAGCATTAGCATAGTTACAGATGATAGCATCATAGTCATTGCTTTTGATGGCTTTGATCAAGGCTTGTGTGAGTTCTGGTGCGCTCATCTCGGGTTGCAAATCATAAGTGGCGACCTTGGGTGAGGGGATAAGCGTTCTTTCTTCACCTTGGAAAGGCTCATCTATGCCGCCATTAAAAAAGAAGGTCACGTGCGCGTATTTTTCAGTTTCTGCGATCCGCAATTGTTTGAGCCCGAGACGGGCCAAGTATTCGCCTAAAGTGTTTTTGATCGCTTCAGGAGGAAAGGCAACGGGTGTTTGAAAGCTTGCATGATATTCTGTGAGGCAAACATAGGCTTCCAGGGCCGGGCGTTTTTTTCTTGGGAAGCCATTAAAGTCTTTATCGAGAAAAGCGTGCGTTAATTCCCGTGTACGATCAGCACGAAAATTCATAAAGATCACGGTATCGCCGTCGTTTACGGTTATGGCCTGTTGATCATCGGGGTGAATGCGGGTGGCTTTGACAAATTCATCGGTTTCGCTGCGTTGATAAGCCATGGCAAGACCGTCCAGTGGGTTGCTTGCATGATACTCTGCCTGGCCCAAAGTAAGCAGATTGTAAGCTTGCTGGACACGCTCCCAGTTTTGGTCTCTGTCCATGGCATAATAACGGCCGATGAGGGAGGCAATGTGGCCGACGCCCAGTTCGCGGCATTTAGCTTCAATGCGCTGAATGGATATTTCTGCGCTTTTAGGCGGCGTATCACGACCATCTAAAAACGCGTGCAAATAAATGTGGGTCGCGCCACGCTTTGCCGCAAGTTCAAGCATGGCGAGCAGATGGTCGGTGTGGCTATGCACGCCACCGGGAGAGAGCAGCCCCATAATATGAACCGCGCGATTATTTTGAATAGACCGATCAATGGGCGCAATGAAAGCTTGGTTTGTAAAAAAAGAACCATCGTCAATGGCTTTACCAATCCGCGTATAATCCTGATAAACAACACGCCCAGCTCCCATGTTTAAATGCCCCACCTCGGAGTTCCCCATTTGTTCATCGGGTAGTCCCACATGACTGCCGGCAGCGGAGAGCTTGCAATGCGGGTATTGGTTGAAGAGTTTGTCCAGGTGAGGCGTGTTGGCTTGTTGAATGGCATCAACATCAGGATTGTTGCCTAACCCGAAGCCATCAAGGATCAGGAGTAGCATGGGGCGGTGGTTGTTTTGGGTCATTGCTTGGGTTCCGGATTTAAAATGATGAATGATTATAGTATGGTTTTGGGTTTGAGAGAAGGTGGGTATTCGCTCAGTTTTGGGGTTGTGCGCCTCGAATTGATTGCTTTTTGTTAAAAATAATCTAAAGCTTCTGTCGTCCCTGCCATGTCGTGCGTTAAATGCTTAAAATGCGATTTTTAAACCGTTTCGATTTGCGGTTGTTTAACTAAAGTGTTACAGTTGATGGCAGGTACAGAAGATGAATAAGGAATATGTGGCTTATGATGGTCGTTTTTTTACGGTTGAATGGCACTTTGATGCAAAAGGTCAGAGCCAAGCTTTAAAATACTATCAAGCGTTGGATATGGGTGATCGCATCAAAGTTTTAAAGCTTTTTAAACGAATGGGGGATGCCGGAAGCATCAAGGATAAAACGAAGTTCGTGTATGAGGGTAATAAGATTTATGCTTTTAAGCCTCAGCCGGATCGATTTTTATGTTTTTTTTTCGAGGGGCGGAAAATTATTGTGACAAACGCATTCAAAAAGAAGCAGCAGAAGTTGCCTAAAAAAGAGCAAGAAAGAGCCTTGAAGGTACGGGGAAGTTATATCAAAAGAGCGGAAATAGGTGAATATTATGGCTAACAAACAGGTGTCAACGTTTGACAGAGAAATGGAAAATGTTACTTTTCGCAAGAAATTTGACAAAGAATATCGAGAGTTTTTACTTTCTGAGATTATTGCTGCATTGATGGAGAATGATAATCAATCCGTGAGAAGGCTTGCTAAAGAGGTCGATCTATCGCCAACCGTTATTCAAAAGCTCCGATCTGGCAAGCAGGATGACGTGAAACTTAGAAATTTCGTCAAGATTACTCACGCGTGTGGCTATAATATTATCTTGCAAAGAGGGAGGCATCGTATTTCTTTGTAACTGATGGCAAGGGTTGCCATCACTCAGCGACTCTGCTACAAATGACAAGACATTAAATCTATGGAGAGAGCCTAATGAAAAGGAAATTTGTCTTAACGGCGGGGGCTGTTCTGGCCTGTGCATTCTGTTTGAACACCGCGTGGGCTAAGCCGACGTTAACGGCGAAAGAAAAGCAGATCCTTTCGCAAGGTTCCAAGCGGGTTATCAATGGTTGGACGCATGTGTCGATCAAAGGTACGGCGTATGATCGTGGTTTTCAGTATGGCTATTTAGTCTCCAAAGAATTTGCTAAAGCGTACAAAGTAACCGCGGCGATGACCTATAAAACCATGGGCGTCAAAATGAGCACGTTCAATCAGGTGGCGGTGCGTTTGACGAAAGGTAAAATTCCGAAAGAATTGTTGCAAGAAATGCAGGGGATTGCAGACGGTTTAACCAAGGCGGGTGTACCGACGACGTTGGATCAAATCATTGGGTGGAATGATCTGACTGAGACGACCGGCTACTGGTGGCCAGCGATGGGAATGAAACATTACCTTAAATATGCACCCCAAGGGTTAATTAACTACTCTAGTTATCCTGCGCCTTATGCGGTAGGAACGAATAACAAAGGTACTGATGCGGGCGCTTTCGGCCCAGTACCCAATAAGATACGTCAGAAATACACATGTAGTGGTTTCATTGCCACAGGTTCTGCCACCAAAGATGGGAAGATTGTGATCGGGCATGAAACGTTTGATGATTTCTATTTAGGCCAGTTTGAAAATATTATTTTAGATATTACACCGGCCAAAGGTGAGCGAATGATTTTTCAAACGACCCCTGGATTTATCCAAAGTAATACGGACTTTTGGGTGACGGGCGCAGGCTTGGTGATTTTGGAAACGACCATTGCGAACCAATATGCGTATTCTCTTCACGGTGTGCCGGAGTTTGTGCGCGTGCGTGAAGCATCGCAATATGCGAAAACGATTCCGCAATGGGTGAAAATGATGGAGAAGGGTAACAACGGTGGTTATGCAAACACATGGTTACTGGGTAATATTCACACCAACCACATCGCGTCTTTTTCTCAAGCATTAAACTATCAAGGCTTTCGTGAAAAAAACAGTGGTTATTTCACCGGCGCGAATGTCTCACAAGATCCGCGTATTCGGAATGTAGAAGGTTCAGATTCAGGTTATAACGATACACGCCAACAAACCGGCGCAAGACGTACACGTTGGATCGAGTTGATGAATCGAAACTACGGCAAGATTGATCGCAAAGTAGGTGAGAAAATGTTGGCTGATACTTATGATGTGTATCTCGATAAACCTAACAATCCTTCATCACGAACGATCTGTGCAGAATACGATAAAGATCCGCAACCGTATGTCAGTGATCCTGCTGCTGTTTGGAATATTCCGTATTACCCCGCAGGCTCTGTTGACGCCAAAATAACAACCGCCGCCGCTGCACAGAAGATGATTATGTGGGCGCGCTTTGGTCGAGCCAACGGGGAGGCATTCAATGCGAAGGCGTTTATGCGCAAGCATCCAGAGTGGCGTTGGGAGAAAAAATATTTGTTCAGCCGACCTTCTGAGCCGTGGACAAAGTTTTAAGGATGACTTTGCTTTATGTCATACCGCGACTTGATCGCGGTATCCACGTTATCAGAATAAAGTGAGGCAAGTACACCGCAGCTCGGCTGCAGTATCTATTGAAGGGTTGAAAATGAGGCAAGTTGATGGATGGCTTGTTGTTTCGTTCAAGGAGGTTTTGTTAAAACTCCACTTGCCTCACGATTTAAGTGTATGAGGTCGATTGGGGGAAGTCAAGGGTTTTGTTGTGGAAAATAATTGGGCGCACCTTGGATGGGCGCGCCTATGGTAATCAATGTTATTTAAATGATGTTGTGGGTGACGAACAATGTGTCGTTGGTTCTTTGAGCGACTTCGGTGTTTTTTTCATGCGTCGTATTGCGGCGTTCAAGTCTCTTGGATCTATCTTAAAGTGTTGTGATGAAAATGGCTTTTTTCCTGGCGTCTGATTTGTGGGTTGTGTTGTTGTAGCGCCCTTTGTTTTTTTGCGGGATTGATCATCACTGGGTTGGATTTTACGGATGATTTTTTCTAGCGTCTCTGTAAATGGGATTACACTTCTTTGATCTGTTGATTTGTTGACTCTAAGTGGCGCGCAGGCACTTTCGTATATAGCTTTACCGACAGCAGGTTTTGCTTTTTTGGGGTCGAGCCAGCTAAGAGGTTGTTTCATGTTTGTTTTGGAGTATAAAAGCTTGCTTAGCATAATGCAGCAGTACGCGTGTTGTGCCTGTAGGGTTTCAAAAAGAGGTGCGATGGCTTCGCTGTCGTTTAGCTTGATGAATTGGTTGATTGAGATTTTGCGCTGATCGCGGAGACCTGTTGCTAGACTATTAAGATCATTTGCGCTAATTTTTTTGCTGAGCGGCGTATTTCGTAGAGCATTAAACCCGTGTATCTGCTTTTCTAATGTAAGCAGGTGAGCTAGCAATGGTTCTACCTGAGAGATGCGGGCGTTATGTTGGGTGTTAGATTTCGTTTTCTTGTTTGTGAGAAGCGCAGGGTATATTTTTTTTAGTGGATCGATAAGGCGGTCGCTTGATGATAGCGGGTGCGCGGTTTGGAGGCTGTTTGTAATGAGTTGATCTGAGGTATTAGATTGGTTATCAAGGGCTTGAAGCAGAGGGTAAAAATAGAGAAATGTTGAGCTGTCTTTGTCATAAAGCCGCATTTTTTGGTTGCATACCATCTGTAAACAAACTTGGATGATCGGGTTTCCCGGTGTTAAATGCTTGAACTCGTTCTTTCGAGTTGAAGGCAGGTTTTTTTTGGGTGAACGAAAGCTGGATTTGGGTGTGAGGTGCTTGTGTTTGACTGAGGCGTCTTTTTTTAGCCATCCGTTTATTTTCTTGATGAATTTCTCTGAGAGCTTGTTGAGCACAGCTTGCTTTATATGCTTGATACGATATTGATCGCGCAGCCATTCCCCGGGGGTTGATTTCCCTTTAAGCAAGGAGTCAAGGATGGTCGACAAGTACTGTATTTGAAGTATAGTTTGATCGCGCTTGTTGTCTTTCATGTCTATAGTATCAAGGCCTTGATGCAGCTTCGTAAGTTTACGCCAGAGTTTTTTGGATGCATCGCTTGTTGATGGGGTCGTTTTTTTATTGGTATTGACTGTGAAATATGAGAATTCTTTATGAAGGAGCTCCGTAAAGATGCCGTTAACAATAGCTTTAATCGTGCTTATGTCTTGTTGGTTGTCTTTTGAAAACATTTTTAGGTTATTGGCTCCATAATGCCGCTCGATTTCATTACGTATTTTTATTGCTAATCTGTTGAGATTCCGCGTTGCGGTACTTATAAAACGATGAATATTTAAGGTTTTGTTTTTGATGATCAGAGAGATTTGAGACGTTCCGGCTAAGGATGATAGTTCATCAAAGAAATAGGTTTTTAGTTGATCCTCCGTTTCTTTTTCTTTTTTTACCTGCTTGATGTTATCTTGTATTGTGAGCAATATTGTATGCACGTGCATGAGATTTAAAAAATAATTTATGATTTTTTTATTTTCCGAGCTAGCCTTTTGCGTATTAGACAAGAGGGTGTCGTACTTTTCCCGCTTCTCAATTGATAGCTCATCACGATAAAGACGCATAGCATCAAGGTAAAGCGGGAGAAACGTTTTTAGATTTTTTGCGTTAACTAGGTTGTTAACGCGGTTAGCCATGCTTATAGTCATGCGTATTTTCCTTATTTTAAAATTTTAAAACTATTATTAAAAATCACCACTAACCAAAATCAATCAGCAATTTCAGCCCGAAACGATTGAGACTGCAACCGATTCCGCTCACGCACCATACGGTTCACTTGACGCAACCGGTATTGTGCTTTTGCATCTTGTCGGCGATGTCCTAGTTTGTAAAAGCCATCCGCCCTTTGTCTAAAATCATAGTTGCTGACCAGTGTGTCAATCCGTGAATTGATATCGCTAATACGGTTTTTAACATCAGAGACACGTTGATGTATAGCTTGGCCTTGTTGGTACGACGTATTAAAGGCTAAGAACCTTGCGGATGAACATGCAGGTGGGAAGCCACTGCCTTGACGCCCTAGCGCAAAACCGTTGCTTGGGTTGCGGCAGAAAACATTGGCGCCTTTATGAAAGCCGCGGTTAAAATGTTGTTGCAGTTGGCCGGCGGGACAAATGTTGGGGTTCGCTTGCCCTTGAGAGCCGAGCTGATAGCCGCGTCGGTAGGTGCAGAAGCGTTTGATGCCTGCATTCCAGCCGCGTTCGTAGGCATTGCTGTTGACATTGATATGAAATTTTTGACAATCGACGATATCTGAAGCAACGTTAGCGCGTTGTCCGTTGCTGCCTGCGTTGAATCCGCGTTGATACCAGTTCGTGGTTAAGCATTGTTGTTTGCTCATGTGAAAAGCACAGCCACTTAATGTTAATAGCGCGAGGCCTGACATGCAGCCCAACAGTTTATAGTTCATTTTTTCTGTCCTCTTGTTTAACGAATCTCATGGGGTATTCATTAACTTCAGGTTGAATCGTAATATGCGTGATAGCATAGCGTTTTTTCAACAAGGTTTCAATCAGCGTAAGCGATTGCGGCCACCCGGCAAAGCTGTTGAGGCAAACGTGAGCACTTAACATAATGTTATCGGAGGAGAGGTTCCAAATGTGTAAATCGTGTACCGACTCAATACCTTCAATGCTCGCCAGTTGTTGACCGATTTCATCCGGGTTGATGTTAGAGGGGACGCCTTCCATTAAAATATGCACCGCTTCTTTAAGCAGGCGATAAGTAGCAATCGCAATTAACACACAAATAAACAGGGATAAAATCGCATCAATGGGCATCCACCCCGTAAAATAAATAACAATACCGGCAATGATGGCAGCAATGGAGCCGAGCAGATCGGATAGCACGTGCAGGATAGCGGCGCGAATGTTGAGATTCTTTTCGCCATGACTCAAAATCAGCGCAACGACAATGTTAGCGAGCAAGCCGATGGTGGCGATGACAAGAATGATCATGCCGCTGATATGAGATTCGGCGTCAATGAGTCGAATGATGGCTTCGACGCTGATAGCGAGGGTGATGGCAACGAGCACGAAGCTTGTGATTGTCGCGGCAAGGACTTCGGCGCGGCCATAGCCAAAGGAAAGGCGTTGTGAGGGTGGTTTTTGTGCGACCCAAGTGGCGAGGGCGGCAAAAGCAAGCGCAAAAGAGTCTGCGAACATATGTCCCGCATCACTGAGTAAGGCCAGCGAGTTTGCCCACCATCCACCGAAGGCTTCAACGAAAGAAAACACAATGATAATGAGAAAGGCAATCAGCAGCTTTTTACCCATGCTGTAGGAGTGTTGATGTGTTGACGTTGCCATACTTATTTCCCGCTTAAGCGATGAGGTCTTTTTTCTCGTGACGCCAGGATGAAAATAGCTTTTCACATGTGAGTGAGACCGCTTCTGCAAACTTGTTCGCCATTTTTTTCTTGGTGGGGAAGCGCAGTAAAACAACCTGGCATTGTTTGCTTGCTTTCAATAAGTAATCGTCGCTGGTTTGTAGTTCGTCGACAAGGTTCAATGTTTTTGCTTTGATGGCAAACCAATGTTCACCGGTAGCTACGTTTTGTAAATCAACTTGCGGGCGATGCTCTTTAATAAAGTCTTTGAACAATTCGTGCGTTTCATCCACTTCTGTCTGCATCTTTTGACGATCAGTGTCTGTGTTAGGTGCTAGCATGGTGAGGGTGCGTTTGTAATCGCCTGCGGTAATTTGTTCAAAGTCGACATTATGCTTTTGCATGTAACGATAAAAGTTAGGTAACTGCGCCACAACACCAATGGAGCCGATGATAGCAAAAGGTGCGGCAATGATTTTGTTAGCAACGCACGCCATCATGTAGCCACCACTGGCCGCCAGTTTGTCGACGGCAATCGTGAGAGGAATCCCGGCATCTTTAATGCGCTGCAATTGAGACGCGGCAAGACCATAACCAAAGACAACGCCGCCAGGGCTTTCCAGGCGAACAACCACTTCATCGCGGGTGTTGGCGACACTTAAAATCGCGGTAATTTCTTCGCGCAGTTGAGCGGCCGCCGAGGCTTTCACATCACCTTTGAAATCAATGACAAATGCACGTTTTTGCTGTGGTTTTTTCTTTTTCGTTTTCTTGGCTGATTTGGTGGTTTTTTTATCGGCTTTTGCGAGCGCTTTATACGCTTTTTTATCAAGCACGGCTTCATTCAATGTATCAGTCATGGCTTCGTAGTGCTTGTTCAGTTTTTTGACCTGGAGCTTCCCAACGAGCCGACCTTTGCCTTTGGTAACAATGCCGACAATGCCCGCTAAAAGCACCAGCAGAGCAACAACGAGAACGATCATTTCTATAGCGAATACGAAGAGGTGGATCAATGCTTCTATCATGGGGTGCGTGTTTCCTGTGTGGTTTCGTGAAGTTATACTAACAAATTTAAGCCGTGGGCGACAACCGATTAATTGGTGTTCGCGTTAGCCGCGTTTGTTTCGGGCGGCTTCGGTTTAATCATCAGCACGGAATAATTCTTGCGCGGTTCACGGCTCAATTTATCGAGTACGGGATTTTTCTTTTTATAGACAATTTTCCAGAGTTCTTTTTCTAGGCTGGCTTCCAATATAGCTTGTATTTGATCTTCAGGTAATAAGCGGTAGCTTAAGTGAAAGAATAAATGCTTGTTGGGCCGCATATAATGAATAGAGCCGATCCATAAGGGCAGATATTGTGGTTGTAAAACAACGTGCGCAGGCCAAAGTCGAATGATGATGGCGGGTTCGTGCGGCTTGATTTGTTTAAACATCACAAGTGCGGGGTGTTGATCTTCAAACAAAGCCGGTATCAGATCAAGTCGCCGGATAATTTTTTCTTTAATCAGTTTTTTAACAAGCTGTTTCGCCGGGGGACCATATAAATCGAACCAGCCGTGGCTGCGCAAGTGATGGTGAATGATCGTTAAGTTCCCCATCCATTGTAGATTAAGGAATTCCGCAGGTTGCCCAAGACGGCTATAGCGATAGATGGGCAGTTTAGGGGTGTTTTGATGCCACCAGGCATCCGTCTCCATTAACCGAATAAGCCAAACGGGTTGCGTATTGGTCATTTGTTCAGTAAAGGTGAGCTTGGTATAGATGCTCCCGACAATAAACACAGAGCCCAGGGTTATGATCAGTAAAGCCATCGTATGTGGCGAGGTTTCACGTTTATTTTGATAGGCAATGGCGACCAAAACGATACAAGTAAGGCTGATTAAGAAGCCGCCGATGGTGTCAGTGAGCCAGTGATCGCCCAGATACAGTCGAGAAAGCGCCACCAAAAGAATGATGATAAAAGCGACGGGATAAATATATTTTTTGTAACGTGGTTTGCGTAAGCATAATAGCCAGGCAGTAAACCCGAAAAACGCGGTGGACAGTGTGACGTGTCCGCTGGGAAAGGATGAGCTTGGTTTGATGAAAGTAATGCCTTCTGGGCGAGGCGAATGGAAAAGATGACGAATGAATAAGGCGATGCCCGCGCTAATCGCAACTGCAAAAATCAAGTGCCAGGCCGCTCTTGTTTTTTTAGCGAAATACAGCCATCCAGCGATAATGACCGTGCAGGGAATGAGCACGGCTTTTTGGCCTAAGGTCGATATGACGATCATGAGCTGATCAATATAGTGATTTCGGAATCCTCGTACCAGATGGTAAAACCGCATGTTGAAATCAATGAGGGGCCCATGAAACGCAACGTTCAAGGTTAGGATGATGGATAAGGTCGCGCCAATCAGCACGACAAACGCTAATACAAACTGGCCGTGATGCCGAGGTTTGTAATCGTCACGCAGGAGGCGACAACACCAGCGCCATTTTTTGGAGCGAAGCATTTTGTTCCATAGGTAATTTAACCAGCGATCGATATGGTAGGTGGTATAGGCTGAGCATCGTTTGATAATCCATGCAAGTAGCCAAAATAAGACGAGCAAGCCCATGACCAATAAAATTAACTTGGTTGCAATGTCAGCGGGAAGCGCCGTGGATGCTAGGCCCACAAGATAACCGGGGAGCAAATAAACAGGTGCCCAGCAGGCGGCGGCTAGAATATCCACAGGAAAGAATCGCGAAGGCGGCATATGCAGCATACCGGCAATGACAGGAATCATCGCGCGAATAGGGCCAATGAAGCGCCCTAAAAAAACACTGGTGCCACCGTGCCGTTCGAAAAAGCGTTTGCCGTGTTCCAGCCATTGGGGGTGGGTTCTAAAGGGCCACATGCGTTGAATGCGTTGCTTGAAATAAAAGCCACCAGCATAACTCAGGCTATCGCCAAATACGGCGCCCGAGATGGCAAACAGCAGAGTTGAATAGAGAGGAAGAATGCCCGAGCCAACGAGTACCCCAATGGCCGTCATAGTCACAGAGCCAGGAATGATCGTGCCAATCAATGCCAAGGATTCAGCTAAAGCTACAACAAACGCTGCAACACCACCCCATTCGGCATGGAGGTGTAACCAGGTTGTCAATGCTCCGAATGATAAATGCATAGCCTATCCATTAGCAGGAAAGTCTGTGATTATCCTCAATTCTCGCGCTAAAGTCTACTGAGATTGTGTTAATTGATATTGGCAAAATTCAGGATCATGGTGTATATTTAATGGGCGGCGACAACCCGTTTTGGGCATTTATTGCGGCTGGTCAATTTTAAAGGTAAGGGATTAAGTTAACCGCTGTTGGTAGATGCCCTTTTTTATAGCGATGGAGCATGCTTGACCGCTACTTGCACCGTCTGTATGCTTCCCCACCATTCATTGCTTAAATAATAACAGGATAGATCATTATGGCTCAACTAGTAGGCGTAGTAGACGCAGCTGAAGAACTCAATAACTTACTCAATCCGTTAGTCAACGAGGTCATAGCAGATAGAGGCTTTATCTCTTCTTTGAAATGGGAGATAGCTCAAGAGGAAGATAATAGCGCGAGCAAAAAAGACACAGATCCGGTCCGCTCCGAAAAATCGGACCCTAGCAGTGCTGTCACGGTAAAAATTAATAAGACACAAGCGCGAAGACCTGAGGTCAAAGTTACATATTTTCCAGGACTGGCTCTACATATAATAGTGCAATATATGGCGTTTCAACAAAGATTGGCGTTCAGCGGACTTAATAAGAACGCCCTATACTATACTCGTCATTTTGCTCTTCACAGCAGCTTGCATGTGAGATTAAATCAACATTTGGAAAGCACAGCTAGGCCGCTATTCATCAAAGCTGAGGCGCTTAATTCTTTTGAGGAAAGAAAGAAAGCTCAAACCATCTTAGACAATGTGATTTTATCTCCAGCAACAATGCAGGAGATCGATGACTTGCAATATAAAACCTCAGTTAATGTTGAAGTAATTAATGCCGAGAGGAATAAAAACGACACATTAGCTAATTTTATAATAAGGAACGATGATCCATTATATCTATTAATCCATGATGCTGAAAATAAAGATTGGCAGCTAGAGCGTTATATCAATAAAAATCTTAGGCCAACAAATATTAAGCTAGAGGCAGTCGAAGGGCTTAATGAAGCGATTAGAAACAATGATGAGGTTGAAATTAAAGAAGCCATTGTTACCTATGAAAATCCTCTCGTTAAAACGATAGAGTCGCACAGAGCATGGTTTGAAGATTTATATAGCACATTTTATTTGAACGATAATGATGCTGAAGAGATGATTGACAATAATATTGCTATAAGTTCTCCCGTTAAAGTTACCTGCTATGATAGATTCAAGTCGGCTCTAATGTTGGCGGTGGCGCTTATGTTTTTTGGGTTTCTATTTATCGCGTCAATCCTGGCGGTCGCTAGATTCATCAGCAAGAGGTATTTCCCTTCCGCCGAATTCTCCGTTCTAGCTTATCTTGCAATCATCGGTGCAGTAACCGGAATATTTTCTTTTCTTGGGGGACTAATCGGAGCCGTATGTACTCTAGCCCTATTCAATAGGTCTGAAAAGGCTAAAAACAAACGTCAATTAAAAAGAATGAATACATACAAGAGAGAACTTTTGGCCATCGTGAAGGGAGAGAAAAGCGCTCATCCTTTTAATGCAGATCAAGTGATTAACGATTCATTTCCCCCTGGTACTTTTAGCGGTAAGCAAGACAATATCAATGCTTTTTTGCGAGCCTATGCTTATGACATAGCTGAAAGAGAAGTTTGGGTAAATCGGTATGCTAAAGGGTATTACGAATATTTGCCTTTTAATGGTCAGGAGCTTATTAGACCACTTAGTTATGATGGTCATGACGCTTTAAGTTTCTTGCTAGAGAAGCAATATTCTAGGTTTATTTTTGAGTATGAGTTGCGGTCTGCTTACTTTCAGAAAGAGGAACAAGATCCGCTTAGCTTTAAAGCAAAAAACAATGCTGCCTGGAAGGGACCTTTTGACGAGCTTTTAATGACAGTTCCTGGAGATGTTGTCATGAATAAAGTCCATCAAAGAGTGATTTTATTGCTAGCAAAGCATTATGAGAGTATCGCCCAATATTTTGCAGAAAAGGTAGCAATAAAACACGAGCATAGTGATTTAATCACCGGCCTTGCCTATCATAGTGAGCAAGCAAGAACAATCTTAGGGCGAAGACTAGGCGGCATGCAGTGTGATCGTGCGCTCAGTGCAGAAGATGCAGTCATTGCAGCAAAGCTATTTTCTAAGATAGCTAGTACGGTTAAAGGCAAGCAGAGGTTGAGTGATAAAGTGGGCTATTATCGCGGTTTTAATGATAATGTATTTTTCAAACAAGTGGATGTACTCAATGACTCGGGATATTCAAACTACAGCTCTAAGTTGGCAATGTAATGCTTCTGGTCAATTTGCAAGGTAAGGGATTAAGTTGACCGCTGTTGATAGGTGCCCTTTTTATTTTGTTGCTATTCAGGAGTGAAGTCGAAAATTTCGACTTCACCTATGGGCATTGGTTTTGGCATTGAACCGGTGGAAATTTTTCACCGGTTCGAGTTTCTCGGTTTTCTTGCGTCGAAAACGACTATTCATTATCAATCTGAGTCCGCTGATGCGCTCTCATTTTCCAACGTTTGACGAGTGGGAGGTAGTTGATGGATAACAAAACGATGATTAAAAAAGTCGTCATTATGGCAACAAGGTACATGTCGAAAGCAATCCCCAAACCCACGGCGGCGATCGCCCAAATGGTCGCGGCGGTGGTGAGGCCATTGGTTTTGGAGCCGTCACGGAAAATGACACCGGCACCTAGAAAGCCGATACCGGTCACAATTTGTGCGGCGATTCGGGTGGGGTCTGCGATACTGTGATAATACGCGCCGCCTTGTGCGTGTGTGGAAATGAGCCCAAAGACACAAGCACCCAAGCATACAGCGGCGTAAGTACGAATGCCCGCCGGGCTGTGATGGTATTCACGTTCGATACCGACAATGAGCCCAAGTACGAAGGCCAGCAATACCTGTCCGAACATGATTAATTGTGTGTGCCAAGTAAACATAGCAAGCTCTGCTAAAATACTAACGTCATGGCTTATCCTAATCGGTCGGACAACTAAAAGTCAACAGGTTAAGACGAAGTCACCAAAGAGATCATCTTCACCACTTTTTGTACGCCATCAACATCCCTCACAGCATTCACGAGCGCTTTGGCTTGTGGCTGGGTCATTTTGCCCATCACATAGACCACGCCATTTTCGGTGACGATTTGATACTCGGCTGATTGTAGAAAAGAGATCTTGTGTAAAGCGAAGCGAATTTTGGTCGAGATCCAGTCATCGCTCATTCGGGTTAAGCTGGAGTTCGGGGCTTCAATATTGATTTCATTATAAAGCTGCGAAATACCTGAGGCGGAAGCGGCGATGCGTTGAGCTTGTAATTTAAGGTTATTGTTGGGGCATTGTCCTGTGAGTAGCACCGTACCGCGAAAGACGCTGACGATGAGGTGACACTTTTGTTTGAATGCAGTATCGGCATTCAGTTTTTGCTCGATAGTTTTTTGTAATAACGTATCAGTGCGCTTGGTGGAAGGGCTTCGATGGTCATTCATGACAACATAGGTTGCCGTTGCCGCAACAACCGCGCCACCAAGAAGAATGGGAACGCAGCCTTGTAAAGCGAGCAGAGTAAGGCAAAGGACGCTGATTTTTTTTATGTTCATAAAATTAAAGTTCTCCAAAAAGGGTTTGATCAATGAAGTCGCAGAGGCAATGGATGACCAGTAGATGCGTTTCTTGAATGCGCGCTGTCGTTTCAGAGGGTACGCGGACTTCAACGTTGTGAGGATGAAGACGATCGGGTATTTGACCACCGTTTTTTCCGGTCAAGACAACGACCTGCATATCTCTGTCATGTGCCGCATTAATGGCTGCTAAGACGTTGGTTGAATTTCCGCTGGTGGTGATCGCTAATAAAACGTCATTCGCTTGGCCTAGCGCACGAATTTGTTTGGAAAAAATCTTGTCAAAATGATAATCATTGCCAATGGCGGTGACCGTTGATGCATCCGTGGTTAAGGCAATGGCAGGCAGGCTGGGGCGTTCTCGCTCAAAGCGATTAAGCAGCTCCGATGAAAAGTGCTGCGCATCAGCGGCTGAACCACCATTGCCACAGGCTAAGATTTTTCGTCCGTCAATTAAGGCTTGTGCCAACACTTCGCCTGCGCGTGCAATGCTTTCAGGTAGTACTTCTGCTGCGTGCTGTTTTGTTTCGATGCTCGCAAGGAAATGTTGTTTGATTTGCTCTATAGGGTTCATCATTAGAAGGCATTCCTAATCCAGTTAAACGTAAATTGATTATCCTCATTGCTTGCAGCAATGACATCAAATCGGCAAGGTATTTTATCGACTAATTGTTCTTTCTGTAAGTAGCACATAGCGGTTTTTTTGATGCGCTGTTGTTTTTGTCGGGTAATGCTTTCCAGCGCACTGGCGTAATTGTCGTTATTGCGCAAACGAACTTCGACAAAGACCATGTAATCTTGATCTTGCATGATCAAATCAATTTCGCCGAAATGACTTGATATGTTTTGCGCACGGCATTTTAACCCTTGTTTTTCGAGCCATTGTTTGGCAGCAAGTTCGGCGGCTGCGCCGATGGTTGTCGTGTTCATTGGAGTTGCCTTGCTCTGCCTTGTTTGAAGGTTGCTTGAATAAGTTGGCGATAAACTTGGTGTCGCGCGGTTAAATACAAGTGGCCTGTAACGCCTTCTATCGGGAAATGTGGCAAATAGAGAAGACGATGATAAAGCATCCCAAGGGTGAAGCTATCAACACCGAGTGCAGACATGCGATTAAACGCTAAGTAATTCTGTGGCCATAAACGCTTGATTTGATTTTTTAATTGGGTGGTATGGCGTGATGGATTAAACAGCCAGGGCATATCGACAAAATAAACGCCATCCAAATCATGGTTGCGGGCGATTTGTTGATAACCATTGTAAACCAACGAGGTTGAAAAAACAGGGACTCGATTGGCATAGTAAAAGTTTAACAGCGGCTTCACTTGTCGGGCAAGCGCCGGTGTCGTTAATAAGAAGATACCGTCGATGTCTTTTCTGCGACGTAGCTTGAAGCTTAACTTTTGATGCAACAATGAGGATAATTGCTTCTCTCTTTGTTGGCTTTGCGTGACCTGTAAAATACTGGCGATTTGTGGGGCCATAGCGCCGGCGCGAATATTAAGCGTGCTGACAATGGTGCCACCGAGGGCTTTCCATTCCGTCACAAAAGCGTTGGTGGTCGCATTGTACCAATGATTTTTTTGCTTAATGATCAGTAAACGGCTGGCGCCTTTTTGCCAGGCTAATTGCGCCGCTTGCATGGCGGCATGTGCGGGCGACAAGCCCAGTTCGATCAAATTGCCAGAGGTTGCCGATTGAACTGCAAAATTGAGTGCAATGGTGGGCGTGCTGATGCCTCCCCAGTTTGCCAGACGAGCTACCTTGTCTTTCGCCAAGGGACCAATAACCAGTTGCGCACCATTGCTCACGGCTTTTTTATACAGGCTCTGAATGTCTTGTTGGCTGGTGTCGTAGACTTTAATAACGGCGTTGAAATGATGCCGTTGATGATAATCAAAATACGCGGTTAGAAAGCCATGCTTGATGGCATTGCCCATGGCAGCATAGGAGCCGTGGAGTGGAATAAGCAGGGCGATGTTTTTGGGTGGCGCGGCTATGCTTGCGGAGCTGAGCTGGTTTAACGGTGGAATGAGTAAATTGGCCACATGATCAGGGTGGTCGATCTGCCAGGTTTTGATGGCGGCCACGAGTGCAGTGGGTTGTTGGTTATACGTTTTTGCAACAATGGCGAGTTGTAACCAGGCGCTCACAGTGGCGTTGCTGGTGCTCCCTTTCAGTTGTTGTAATTTGAGGAGCGGCAGTTGCATCAATTGTTGCCAGGCGGGTTCAATGGTTGGCAATGTCAGGTTTTTTTGTAATGAGAAAGCCAGCAGGCGATAGAATGTACTTTTTTGAAGCCGATGATTGCGCGCGTAAACTTCACTGCCCACCTGATAATATTGCAACTTGATGTCAGATGGCAAAAAGACGACGTTTCGGACCGTGGCCAGTCGTCGCATGGCTTGCTTGGGCTCGTTGCGCTTTAAAAGCAAATAGGTTTGTAAGATGCGTAAGTGCGTTGTTTGGTTGCTAGATAGCGGTTGTTGCCCGATGCGGTTGAGGAGTTGTGCCGCCGCAATGGTGCTGCCATCTTGAAGTAGGCGAGTGGCCGCTAACAGTTCAAACGTGATTTGTTGATCGGTGGTTTTTGCAGTTTGAGCCTGTGTTACATAATGAGTAGCCGGTTGTGATAACCGTTTGATTTTATAGGTTTTGGGGGGGGTGGTCGTTTGGGTTGCGCAAGCCGCTAAGCCGCCTGCGATCAGGCCGCAAAGAAAGAGTCGATAGAAGCTTTTAATGGTCAAATTTAGCACGGACACGCCCAGGTTAAGGTTACGATAGCTCTTAATAACAAAACGAGGTATGATAGCACAAATTTCAACTAGACAAAGGCAGAATAGTGGATAACGCAGTAAAAACACACGATAAACGTGGCAGACTTTTCCCTTATTTATTGATTTTGAGCGGCATCTTTCTATTGGTCCAGGTGATTGTCTATCTTACGGTGTCTACCGACGTCAATTATATTTTTATGTTGTTGGCCAAGAAAACCATCCAGGTGCCTTGGAATGTGATGTGGGGACAGGTTTTTTTCGTTGGGATTCAGCTGGCGCTTTATGTGGGGTTTGCCTTATTGATTTGGATGGCCGCAAGGCTGATCGGTGCGGGACTCAAGCTTTCTTGGTCGCGAACGTGTCGATTGGGTTTTCTGTTTTGGGGGCTGGCCGTTTTAGACGTGTTTATTGCTAACCAATATTTTTTCCCGGGGTCTTCGGTTGCTTTAGTGCTTGCTGTTGTGTTGCCTCATTGGTTAACGGTGGGGTTGTATTGGTTTTTAACACCACTGGTGTGCGCTGTTGCTTTGTTTGCACTGATTTCTGCGTTTGTCGTGCTTTGGCGGCACAGCAAAGCATGGTGTTTTTTAGGTTCATTGATGGCGGCATTGGTTGTTTTTTTTGGGCATGCGTTTATGCAGACAGCTATCGCAAAGCCGATGCCCAACGCCAAGCCTAATGTCATTATCATTGGCATTGATTCATTGCGTCCTGATTACACCGACTTTGGAGGGTACCAAGGAGCATCGAAAATTTCACCCGTATTGGATCATTTGCTTGGGCAGTCGGTCTCCTTTGATAATGCATTGACACCACTGGCGCGAACCTTCCCTTCTTGGACGGCGATATTGACGGGCGAATACCCAATACACAACGGCGTTCGTTTCAATTTAGCCAGTCAGCAATTTTTACACCTCAAAGATGCGCTGGGATCTGTTTTGCAGCGCGAAGGTTATTATACGTATTATGCGACTGACGATCGCCGCTTTAGCAATATTAGCCGTAAATATGGCTTTAATAAAACACTAGGCCCGCGTGAAGGCGCCAATGATTTTGTGTTGGGAACGATTAATGATTTTCCTTTATCTAATTTAATCGTTAATTCTCGACTAGGCGATCACCTGTTTCCGTATACCGCGGGCAATCGCGCCGCTTATGCTACCTATTACCCACAAACTTTTAGCAACATGGTGGAAAGACATTTACAACGCCAGCAACATCGCCCGATCTTTTTAGCGATCCATTTTTGTATGCCACACTGGCCTTATGCTTGGGCGAAGGGTTTATATCGTAAGAAAGATTTTCCTGTAGGGCTGTATGAAAATGCTATTCGGCGGCAAGATGTTCAGTTGCGTCGGTTCGTCAGCTTTTTGAAGAAACATCACTTCCTCGACCATGCGGTGCTTGTTGTACTTTCAGACCATGGTGAAGGCTTGTTATTACCTCATGATCGCTTAATTTCTAAAGCACATTACATTAAAGGCGCGCATAGCCAGCCCGACGTTTTTAAAGGGTTGGAAACGAGTTTCGTGAAGGATGGCTCGCATTTTGATACGTCCTATGGCCATGGCACGGATGTGTTAAGTCGAGTGCAAGCGCATACGCTGCTTGCTTTCAAAACCTATGGGATGCGGAAAAACACTATTGCTAAGCGCATCGCAACGCCTGTTTCTTCGGTGGATATTAAGCCTACTGTATTGGGGTTTCTCCATTATGCTTCACCACAAACGGATGGTATTTCTTTGGTGCCGTATATGTATGCTAAGAAAACACATCCTAAAGATAAACCGTTGTTTGTAGAATCAGGCTTTACCCCGAATGCGTTTAAAGGTGGAAAGATTTCGTTGAAACAGCTTATTGCAAATGGCGCTACTGTTTTTCAAATTAATCCGAGCGACACGTTGAGATTAAAGCCCAGCATGGCTGGCTTAATTCTTCCTGGGAAACAACGCGCTGTTTTTTATAAGCAATGGGTGTTGGCGTTATATCCTCAAGAAGATCAAAAGGTCATTGCGGTATTAGTCAATCGTACAACCCAACAGTGGACGGACGACCTCCATTCTCGTTTCGCTAAAAAAGCGCCGGTGGCTTATTTGCTAAACGCATTAAACCAATTATACGGTAAAGAAGTTAATACAAGACCCCCTTATGTTCATATTAAAAGGAGAACAACCTAATGTATTCTTACAAAAATGACACGCTTCAACAATTTGACCCTGAATTATGGTCGGCGATTGAAGCGGAAGAAAAGCGCCAAGAAAATTACATTGAATTGATCGCCTCAGAAAACTTTGCCAGTCCTCGCGTGATGCAAGCGCAAGGGTCTGTGCTTACCAATAAATACGCTGAAGGTTATCCGGGAAGACGTTATTACGGTGGCTGTGAACATGTTGATGTTGCAGAGCAGCTCGCGATTGATCGCGCTAAAACTTTGTTTCATGCCGACTATGTGAATGTGCAACCGCATTCAGGTTCGCAAGCCAATGCCGCGGCGTATTCCGCGTTAATGAATCCCGGCGATACTTTTTTAGGTATGAGCTTGGCCGAAGGCGGGCATTTAACGCATGGTTCCCCCGTGAGTTTCTCAGGAAAACTATATAATGCTGTGCATTACGGCTTAACGCCCGAAGGTGATATTGATTATGATGAGATGCGTCGTTTAGCGCTAGAGCACAAGCCTAAATTGATCGTTGCAGGTTTCTCTGCGTATTCAAGAATTGCTGATTGGCAAAGAATGCGTGATATCGCCGATGAGGTAGGCGCGTATTTTCTTGTGGACATGGCACATATTGCAGGATTGGTTGCAGCGGGCTTGTACCCTTCGCCTGTGCCGATTGCGGATGTCACAACGACAACAACGCACAAAACGTTACGAGGCCCACGTGGCGGATTAATCCTTGCAAAATCTAATCCCGCGCTTGAAAAGAAATTAAATTCAGCCGTGTTCCCCGGCGCACAAGGCGGACCTTTGATGCATGTGATCGCTGCCAAAGCAGTGGCGCTTAAAGAAGCATTAGAACCTGATTTCATCGACTACCAAAAACAAGTCATATTAAATGCACAAGTGATGGCAGAAGTGATGATGGCGCGTGGCTACGATGTAGTGTCTGGCGGAACAGACTCACACCTTTTATTGGTGAGCTTAATCAGCAAAGACATCACCGGCAAAGAAGCCGAGCACGCCTTGGAGTCAGCACACATTACCGTGAACAAAAACACGGTACCCAATGACCCAAGATCACCTTTTGTGACCAGCGGCTTACGCATCGGCACGCCGGCAGTAACAACACGTGGCTTCAAAGAAACGGAATGCCGATCAGTAGCAGGCTGGATTTGTGACGTTTTGGATAATATCAAGGAACAAGAAACATTCCCTGAAATCACACAACAAGTGCAAGCGCTCTGCGCGCATTTGCCTGTTTATGGTCAGTAAAACAAGGAATTATTATGCACTGTCCTTTTTGTAACGCAGAAGATACCAAGGTGATTGATTCACGCTTGGTGAGTGATGGGGCGCAAGTGCGTCGCCGTCGAGAGTGTTTGGATTGTGAAGAACGTTACACAACGTATGAAGTGGCCGAGTTAATCATGCCGAAGATCGTCAAGAGCGATGGTCGTCGTGATGAGTTCTTAAAAGAGAAGTTACGCACAGGTATGCAAAGGGCGCTAGAGAAAAGACCAGTGAGCGCTGAGGCTTTAGACGCAGCGATTCATTGCATTGAACAGAAGCTACGTGCTAGCGGCGAACGTGAAATCCCTTCAGCCATGCTAGGCGAATGGGTGATGCAGGAACTGCGCAAGCTAGACAAAGTGGCCTATGTCCGCTTTGCCTCAGTCTATAAAAATTTTGAAGACATGGATGCTTTTCATCAAGCAATAAAACAATTAAAAACGGGGAGTGATACATGAAGCCATCAGCAAGAAGAAAGGCAAGAAAACACGCGATGCAAGGTTTGTACCAAGTGTTATATACCGGCGATGAAGCCGAAACAGTGATCGCACAACACTTGTCAGAGATCAATACCAATAAAGTGGATGTAGAATACTTTAAAGATTTATTAATGGGTGCGGTTAATAGCAGCTCGTTGTTAGACGCATGTTTCGTAGAGTTTTTAGAACGCGACATTGACACAGTAACCCCCGTGGAACTAAGCATTTTACGCCTAGCAACCTTCGAGCTAAAAGAAAAACCGGATGTACCGTATCAAGTCATCATTAACGAAGCCCTAGAGCTAACAAAAAAATTCGGCACATCAGAGGGCTACCGATTTGTAAACGGCGTGTTAGACAAAACAGCAAGAGTGTTGCGCACAGTTGAATAAGCATCATGCCGTGCCGCGATGCGCCCCAATGCCGTGCCGCGATGCGCCCCAATGTCATACCGCGACTTGATCGCGGTATCCACGCTAAGGAGAACCAATGCAACCAAAAGCAACAGCCCCAGCCCCAGCCTCCGTCTGGCACAACTGGATCCACTTCCTAGCCTTCGGCTTCGGCAGCGGAGCAATCCCCTGGGCACCAGGCACCATGGGAACCATCGTCGCCATCCCTTTTTTCTTAGTACTATCCTACTTACCCTTACCAGCCTACTTAGTAGTGGTTTTAATTTTATTCACCGTAGGCGTCTGGCTCTGTGAAATCGCCGCAAAAGACACCGGCGTAGACGATCACCCAGGCATCGTCTGGGATGAAATAGTAGGTTACCTAATTACAATGATTGCAGTACCCTGCCATTTCAATTGGATCGTAGCCGGCTTCATTTTATTCCGTATTTTCGACATCTGGAAACCTTGGCCGATTAGGGTGATTGATAAGCAGTTAAAAGGCGGGCTGGGGATTATGCTAGATGACGTGCTGGCGGGTGTTTATGCGTTGGTTGTTTTGCATTTGATGCTTTTTTTGGTGGGGTTATAAGTGATGCTGCGGGATCCCCAAAAGGTATCCCACATGACGCGCCATTATTTCGGACTCAAGCCATAACATCCCGCTTATTATATTGCTGCCAATTCATAAACGGTTTGCCGGAATCAATCTCTTTCATGTCAATACAGCCATTCACCGGACAGACCAGTGAACAGAGATTGCAGCCAACACAGGCTTCTTGATCAACCGAGGGAACGCGTGAGCCCTTGTTAACGTGAATACACTGATGACCGGAGGCATCACATGCTGCTACGCACTTTTGACACTCGATGCATTGTTTGTTGTTAATATCGGCGACGACTTTATAGTTTAAGTTCAATTGATTCCATCCTACAAAATTCTCAACAGCCTTGCCTCGAAAATCTTCGATCGATACAAAACCTTTTTTATCCATGTAGTCGGAAAGACCTTGTGTTAACTCATCGATAATACGGTAGCCGTAGTGCATCGCTGCCGTGCAAACTTGCAAGCTTGTTGAGCCTAGCAAGATAAACTCAACGGCATCACGCCAGGTTTGAATGCCGCCGATACCAGAGATTAACGGCTTCCAGTTCGGTAACCTTGAAAGTGTGCCTACCATATGCAGAGCAATAGGTTTGACGGCAGGGCCACAATACCCGCCATTGGTGCCTTTACCATCAACGCTGGGGATAGGTGAAAAGGTATCAATATCAACGGAGATAATGGATTTAATGGTGTTAATCAGAGCGACGCCTTGCGCGCCTGCAGCCATGGCTGCTTTGCCCGGTTCCGAAATGTCGGAAATGTTTGGGGTTAATTTCACAATCACAGGAATGGTGCTGTACTCCATCACCCATTGTGTAATTTCTTGTAACACGCTTGGTTCTTGCCCTACGGCAGAGCCCATGCCGCGTTCGCACATACCGTGCGGACAACCAAAATTTAATTCTAAGCCGTCAGCGCCCGCATCAATAGAGCGCTTGATGTTTTCTTGCCAGGCTTCTTTGCTTTCAAACATTAAGGATGCGATGAGCGCATGTTGCGGGTATTTTTTCTTGGTGTCTGCGATTTCCTTGTAATTAACCTCCAGCGGGCGATCGGTTACTAGTTCATTGTTGTTCAAGCCCATTAATCGCGAGCCATGATAATCCAATCCACCATACCGAGAGTAAACATTGACAACAGGATCCCCTAATGTTTTCCAAACAGCACCGCCCCAACCTAAATCAAAGGCTTTTTGAACTTGATAGGCGCTATTGGCAAGCGGGCCGCTTGCTAACCAAAATGGGTTGGGGCTTTTAATGCCCGCAAAATCGATACTTAAATCAGCCATGGAAGGCCTTAACACCTGACAATTTCCAAGCATTTCCATAGTCTTGGAATTTTAGCTCGAGTCATCATGGCTTTTCGTAATAAGCGTAAGCCACGTTTAAAAGCAGAGAGCCAAGACCTTAACGCTTTTTTTT